>Ga0228710_1003241_pt1 | contig 25944 bp, 14 predicted proteins | sample MedpolnodulmetaG_FD_177995 | JGI IMG/M metagenome (GOLD analysis project Ga0228710, IMG submission 177995) | Root nodule microbial communities from Medicago polymorpha collected in Santa Monica, California, United States - pink nodules | ecosystem: Host-associated > Plants > Roots > Nodule...
CCCCCGCCAATATGGGACATTGCAGTTCAATCTTTAAAGAACCTAAGGATATTGGATATTGACTTCAAACTAAGCATCTTATTTTATTTGACTGCAGAACAAAGTAGGCAGAGACAATGTGATACAGGTAAAAGAATGCAATTCAATGCACCCATTTAATATGAATTTTTAAAGGGTCTTGCTAACGAGTGCCCCCGAGGAACTCTTGGCACTCTTTAAGGATTACAAAATAAGAAATTATTTCATAAAAAAGTCAAATATTTCAATTTCCGATGCATTGATCACACATATTTTCAGACAAAGTCATCATTTAAAAACCTTAAAGAGTGCCCCGGGGGCACTCATTAGCATTTCTCATTTTTAAATACTGCATAAAAAACCACCATGAAGTTTAAAAAGCATGAGTAAAAACCATTGTATAATCTATCGAAAATGAAATGCCAAGATTAATACACGCGTTTTTGGGATACCATCAACAAAGTTACTTAGAAGTAAGAATGCTTTTGTACTAATCAATATTTATAAAGAGCTTTAGTAGTTTGCTATATTTTTAAGAGCCAGACAAGAGTCACCACAACTGTCTTCTTTTGTTTTTGAAGTTAAGTGTCAAAACTATCACCTCATTAGTAAAGCATGCAATCCAAGGAGAATGAGACTAGAGCCCACTTACACTTTAACTGGTGGACGAGATATTATAACTAGAACTTGTAAATCCTCATGCTCATTGGTGTTCCAAAGCTGCAAAACATGTTCTCCATAATTATGTAAAAATAGAGGGGGACCAGAGTAACCAAAGAACAAGTAAGAAATATGTTAAGTTTATTATCTAAAGAAATGTGCATCATTCATTTGCTAATGTTGGGGGGGTTGGATAGCTCAACTGGTTTGAGCTAAGGGTTAAGGAGTTGGAGGTCCGGGAAGTACTGGTAAAGTGAAAAAACTGACGTAATTAACATACTATCATTTTCCATTAAAAAAAAATTCATTGGCTAATGCTCTTTGAAACATTGTGCGTATTTTTTCCATTACTTTATATATTCGAAACAATCTAAGGATATCCTGCCTTTCATTTAAGAAGTTCCTAACAAACTCCTAAGAGTTACTTCACTCCAACTAACTTACATTTATTTAGACATCATTTGAATCTGAAGTCTGTACACAGACCATACCAGAACTTATACTCTTTCAATCAGCTCACTAGTTAAAGTTCACAGTTGACAAGGTGTGCTCAACTCTGCATGTTGGCCTGCTATAATTTCTCAAGTAAAAGCTTAGATTTTAAAGATGAGGTCTCCCTAACCCTTAAAGCAAAACTGTGAGCAAAACATAATGACACTCAATATAACCTTTCTTTATCAAGTTAGCATTCTCTTTGTTTACTAAGCAACAATTGCATGCATTACTTACGGACAGACATGCTAAGTTTTACATATTCAAATTTCATATGTGTCTATGCACGTGTGGACAAAGATCCTAGCATCCAACCAAATCAAGATGGTAAAATCTCACAGTAGTTAATGGTTCACCTGATGAGCATCATTGACAGGAATATGAAATGTACTGTTTGGAAAGATAAAGTGCTCCTCTGGCTTTCCAGGGTACTTCCCATGTGAATATGATGCAATATAAAGAGTGCCACTGCCTTTTTGAACAATAAAAACTTCTTCACAAGAATGTCTGTGAATCGGGGTATGTGTTCCTGGTGAAAATGTTTGAAGCCATATTTCAACCTGTTACATAAAAAGTTCACAAAAATGATATTATACAGCAGATGGAACCATCATTGACCACACAAATGCTTGAAAAAACATGATGCAAGACCTTAAATGATCTGTTTTTCAACTAGAAAATATAGTGTACTACCAACAACAAATCTTCTGTTCCAATAAACAAAGGGCATGAGCACCAACCAAGTGTTACGCATAGAACCGGTTTGGATAAAATTTTCAACTGCCACATGTAGAAATAGAAAAGATGAAATAATCTAGCAATGAACTACTAGTCTTCTAAATAATAACTTCCCACATAAGTTGAAGTTAGCCTGTCCACCTCAACTTTTTCATAAGCACCTCTCACTTAACTTCTCCACAACCACCTATAAATTTCTAAGAACTTTTACATAAATCAGGAACCAAATGCTTGTCTCAGTTGACAAGTTTCAGCAAACTAGAAAGTAATCCAAATTGTGCCAACTCTGCCGTTCCTTTAGTTAACTACTTAGCTCCTCTCTACATTCATCACTTGAAACCTATCATGTAAGACAATTTGACAGCATGTTTGCTTAACCTACTAAACATTCTAGTATTAACTTCTTACTCTATGATAGTACATTTGTTATTTTGCGTCAAATAAAATTATAAAGGACAACCTAAAAGTTGTAGTCATGACGAAGTCTAAGAAAAAGTTTGAACCGTTAATTTAAAAACTGGACAGGACCTGATGGTTCAGCCAGATTGCGGTAAACCGAGATCAAACCAACTGGCGAACTGGCCGATTCTTGATTCAACCAGTTTTCATTTTTCATTTCTAATTGATTTATATTATTTTTTATTAGTTTATTTATTTGTCATCTGATTCAACTGTAGTTGAACCGTGACCTAGTGGTCTCCGGTTCGATCCGGAGTCTTATTTGTAAAACATTGGGCTGAACCCATTATGGGTTTATATATTATAAGAAAACAATCTCGCCTTACATTTGTAAATATGACCCTATGTAAAAAACATATTTTTGCAACTCTTTTTTGGCCAATTTTTGCAGCTTTTAGAATAAGCACTTATTATAAGCTATTTCCATAACAAAAGATATTGTTTCTGTATAAACTATAAGTTGTTTTCAAAAGCTGTAATATTTTTATAAGTTCTGCCAATCCGTCTAACTGATGTTTATACCGGTAGATAAACTCAAACAAGTCAATCCAAACAGAAGTTATGTGAAATAACATTATGAACTTAAAATGTGTTTAGAGAATGGTGAAAAATATTAACTAAGTTGGATACCTCTTTCATTCCGTGCAAGAATGAACCGGCAACAGTTATATGAGAGAGACCTGGTCTACCATAGTTATCCTGAGGACTCTCGCTGATATTTCTCACAAGCGGTAACCCTGCGTAATTGTTGATTCCGAAAATGAAGGAATAACAAGTTCAAATGAGCAAAAACCTAATAGAAACTTTGACGGAGCAATTGAAAAAGGGGAAAAAAGAAGCATGAGAAGAGAAGTGAGTAACTAACCAGTGATGGAGGAGCATGAAGAAGAAGCAAAAACGATTGAAGAAAATGAGATGAAACTAAGCAACAATGTCGCGATCACGTAACGTTCTACCATCTTCGAGCAGCTTCTTTTCTTTTCTCGAATAATTTCTGCAGATTCCCGTTGTTAGTACCCAATAACAACCGCTATTTTTTTTGTGTTTGTTTTTCTTATTGCTAAAATATGATTTTGGCATTTTATCTTTTTTTTTTTTTTAAAAGAATTTTATCTTCTTTTTTATGCACTGTTGTTGTTAATGTAAAAATGTTTCGTCAGGACGCATGCCTCCAAATACGAGTTGGATTAGTCGTCCATTTTTTGTGGGTCAGAAACCGATTTGAAAGCCAAAAAAAAAAATTTTTACATAGTTAATCAAGCATACTCCTTTTTTGGTAGTGAATCAATCATACTCCTGATACTATTTAAAGATATTTGATTTATTCACAATTGTTCTTAATATTATTCGTGTGATTGGTTGTGTGAAATTTTTATATTTGAAGAAACTGTTGATTTAATCTCTAAACTACAACACTATGTGGTTTAGTTTTTTTTTTTTTTACAAACTATGTGGTTTAGTTTATATGTTGGTTTAAATGTATAAATATATAATAAGTTTAAATATGTTTTTGGTCCTTATAGATATACCAAATTTTTGTTTTAATCCTCTAAAAATATTCTTCAACTTTTAGTCACTGTAAAATTTTCAATCACTATTTTTGGTCCCTATTTTTAAGTTAATTTTTGTATTTTTTTTAATGAAATTGTGCAGAAATGTGTAGAATGTTGTAAAGAGAATTCAAACCGCATATGGGCATGATGCTATTGTACTTTTGGTCCTCATGAGCTTAGCTCAGTCGGTATGGACAATACATAATATATGCAACGTCCAAGGTTCAAACCTCGAGCACTACAAAAAAAAATCCCAAAAAAATAAATAAAAAATTAACAAAACACAAATTAAATATAAATTTTTAACCATAAAAAATATAAAAATCCATATTAAATTCATGTTTTGTTAAAAAATTCTAATTTTTTTTAGTGATTCTTAAAATATTATGAATTTTTCTGCAATATTTTATTCAAAAATATGAATTTTACATAAGAGTTTACTTTAAAAAAGGGACCAAAACTGAAAATGGAAATTTTTTTAAGGACTAAAAATTGAAGAAATTTATAATAGGAACTAAAATGAAAAATTGACATATTTATAGAACCAAAGGCAAAAACATTTTTAACCAATGTAATAACTAGTCCATAGATTATATGGTACTTTGTAAATTAGAGACTAAATTCACAAATTGTATATATTTCAAGGGTTAGTACAAGTGCTTATGTCAAACACTTCTATAACTTCCCAAAGCTTTTTATGGGCCTCTCTAAACCATTTAAATTGTTGAGTTTTACTTTTCTCACCTTATGGAATTCTCGTGTGCCCTATTTTTTTACAAAAATATTTTTGTATGGATTATTGTTTCCGAACTGCATTGTTAGTATTTTTCGGATTTTTCTGGATTTTAAAATCTGAAATGCTCTTTTTTCAGACTTTTCATTGTAAGCTTTCAAATTCGTAAAATAACTGCAAATAGAAATATAAAACAGAAATAAAAAGACAAAAAGATAAATAAAAAAAAAAAAAAAATCAATTTTTTTAAAAAAAGAAAAAAAAAAAAAAAAAAAAAAACTCATTTTATTGATAAAGGAATAATACATTACAATAATGTTGAAACTTTTTAATCTTATTACATAAGAACCTAAAACTATTTCTAAGGGGAAGGGGGTAAGCTATACCAGCGGCTCCAGCCACTGTTGGAGGGGAAACATAGGGGGAGGAAAGAGGGTGGATAGGAAGAAGAAAGCAATGTTGGCGGGGCACAGGGGCCTCTAGGAAACAAGAGACCATGATGGTCAAACTTGCACTCAGACAGACCAACCTCAGACCCAGACTGACCCTTCCCCGTTTACCGATCATATAACTCCTGATGGATTTCCAAATATGCCTCTTTCTATGAAAGGTCAACGATGGAAACACATCATTGTAGAAGGAAGAGGAGAAGAAGGTGTGGCTATTTTTGAGAAAATGAAGGCTATTTATAGGGGAGGGAGGGTAAAAAAGGGTGGGAAAGGCATTGATTCAGTCAAAAAAACGTGTAGACTACCGTCCAAAAATGTTTGAAAAACGTTTTGTTTGTGGTGCAGACCACCGGTCAAAAGCTTATGATGCAGTCCGGAATATATAATCCGGATTACACATAGATTCCAGAATAATACGATCCTAGGTGAAACTACGAGAAACTTGGCTATTTTTGTAGGGTGAGGCGTTGTTCGGATTGTATATTTCGGAATGACTTTTTTTAGGGTTCAAGTCATCATTCTTGTTATTATGGTTTTTTTAACTGTTTATTTGTCTTATGTTGCTTCTATTTATGTTATGTACCTTTGTTCTATTTTTTTCCTAGTCATTCGCCATGAAAATGCTCCAAATATAGGGTCTGATGCAGTTCAGATTTGATACTCCGGAAAAACTTCATGCATTCCGGAATATAAAATCTGGAACCCCCCAGTTTCATTTTGGACGATGGCATTTCACCAAAAGTTTGGCCGGTTAGTGGAGTTTGAATGCATTTTTTGACGGTTTTGAATGTGGAACACGTTTTATTTAACTGTACTTAAGATCTATGACTGATTTAAGATTATAAAAAGGTTTGGATCTTCACCAATTTCCTTCATTCTTCTTCACCTCCTTTCTTACATTTTCTTCAATTTTTTTAAGTTTTTTAGGTAGTTTTTAGGTGTGTTGTGGTGTCATGGTCATTGTTGACCATTCAAATGACCCCGCAATTGCATTACAACTTATGTGGGGGTCGTATAACGGTCAACAGAGACCCTTGACATCAAAGAAAGACACAAAATATTCATATCGATTGTGTTCAAATTTTATTTTCTGGAAACGCTAACAATATGGTTCAGATTATATTTTTTGGACCAGAGGTATTTTTGGAAATTTTGCAGGGCGCAGTTGAACACAGTAGGGTGGAAAAAGTAACACTCTAAATTGTTCTCCTTTGATGCATCTAGTATGAGACGCTAGGGGTCGGTCTAAAGTTTTTAATGAATCTACTGTGGAATGAAGTTAAGTTGTCAGAACTACTTAAGCCATTGAAAGAGTTTGGAGTTGACCAACTATTGATGGCTTCTACCTTGATTAGGCCAACTCTTTGATGATACATCAAAGCAGGGCCGGTTCAAGGGGCAGCCACTAAAGCAAAGACTTTAAGCCCTTAATTTTTTTAGGTTTCATATTAGGCTTATGAATCTTTTTTGCTTTAAATATATTTTTATGTGTCAAATTCTTTAGACATTTTATCGTTTAGCTCGATTAGTAGTGAAATAGAGAGTTGTAGGCTTTTAACTCGTGTTGCAAGTTTGGTCTCAAAGTAACTACTTTATTGTTTATATGTATCTTAAATTCTCTTTTCTTCGTATTTCTATGAATACGATATTATCTGTTGAAATATATTAAGGCATGTTCTGGGCAACCAAAAGATGCAAAAGTAAAAAAAGTAGTTTATATTTGTGTTATAATTCAATATTATACTCTCTTTTTTTATTTCAAGATGTAAGAATAAGTAAAAATGTTTGTATTAAATATTATTTTCAACATATATTATCAATTGAACTAAATTTTTGTTTTTAAAATGTTCCTGCACTTATGGGGTTGAGTCAAACGAATGAGTTAAACTCTCACAACCTGATGAATCAATATTTGAATAATGATTGGGAGTGATACTTATATTTAGAGTCCGACATGGCTCAGATAAAATTACATATTTAGTGTTTTTAATTTTAATGTTTTCATGTCAAGACACTTAAAAGATCTTAATTTAAAGGTTGCTTTAGATCTACAAATACACTGGGCCGACCCTGCATCAAAGAAAACTTACTTCAACGGTCAAGAATGAACATTTGTTAAGGGTGGCATAAATTTTTTGTTCAAAGAGAGCATGAAGCACTTGTGAGATATATCATAATTTTTCTTTTCAACTTTTGCTTAGATTAAGATATCATCAAAATATACAACTACAAACTTACCAATAAAAGGTTGAAATGTGGGTTCATAAACGTACTTCGAACATTTGACAATCTAAAAGACATAGTTGTATGTCCGTACAAGTCATAACGCATTATGGTTACGGTGAAGTTTAAATATTAAATGGTACCCAATACACACATCAACCTCATAAATGATATTGGCACCGTGTAATTGTTCAAGCATATCGCCGAGCTTAGATATTAGGAGTCAATACTTAACTGTGATCACGCTGACTGCTCGACTTACACATTTTCTTCCTTGGTACTAAGAGTGCAGGTACATCACAAGGACTAACACTCTCTCGAATCAAACTTTTCTTATGCAACTCTTCAACTTTATGTTGTATCCCAACATGCTCTATTGAGATCATCATTTTTTTTCCGTTATGAATGAAAGCTTCGTGGATAAAGTCAATGACATGTTGAATGTATTGCATCAGAGGCAACATTGATGGAATTTCAAGTGGTAAAACGATCGAGAATCCAACAATACATGACCAACCTCAATATAATAATAATATTTTTATGTTACTATAGTTAGTGTAATACATTTCTAGTTACACAGAAGGCCTAATATTACTGTGAAGTTTGATCAATTTTATCCTAATTTCCATATTATTGTTTCTGTAATCAAAGGTATCCTTTGCACGCAACTGTTGAGACTTGTTCCCTCGAAGTAACGGAGATCTATTAAAGGGGTTGGCATCTCCCAACAATTTTTTTTCATACGCAGCGGCCAGGAATCGAACCTCGGACTAAATGATTAAGGGCCCCAAATAACTACCACTTGTTTTACACTATGTTGGTTCAATCCAATTTCAATTTAATACCCATTCTAATTTCAATCCAAAGTTCAACCTAATTTGAGCAATTAACCCTAATATACAATACAAAACTCTTGAATGTATGTTTACTCTGAACAAATTTACGAGTATATGATGTTATAAACATGCCTGCAGAATTGACAAACAAAATTTTACCCCTAAGTATAAATATGCTTACTGAAGACAAAATTGCAATTTTGTACGTTTTAGTTGAAAAATCAAATTAACTTGAGACATCTTCGAAATGCTATGAAACTTTGTAGACCCTTTCTAAGTACTTTTTATTGAGATCCCTACAAAATTCAGTTCAAAATTTGATATCTAGATTGAGGTTTTCGTTGTTTTTTGTTTTTGGTTTTTTTTACGCTTTTAAAAATTCATAATTAATCTGTCATTTATTAGACAACTATGTGGGAGACCTTGTCTTAGACCATCCACAATGGTGAGGGTTTAACCCATTTAGCACCACATTAAATAGACAATCCCATTGTGGAGTAAAATATATGGGTGCCTATGGAGAAGGGTGGCTATGGAAGCACCCTCTCTCTCTTCATTTTTTGCGGGTTCTATTTAATAAATTAGATAAATTTTGTTGAAATGTAATGATATATAATTATTTGTGGGACATATTTAATAATTTCTTTAGAGGTGCTGGGTTGAAAAAAATTGGTGCTTACTAAATATTACCGTAAAATCAATGATAGGGACCCAAATGACCCATTTAAACACTCAATTTAGGGTGTTCTGTAGTGGATGATCTTAGTGTCTTAAACATGTTTGCAAATGAGATTATTGAAAAAATGTAACTCCTTTAGGTGACTTTTAGCCTTTATATCTACATGAATATTTTTTTTTATTCGAGCTCCTTAATTAACAATAGTTAAAAAAATTAGACAAAAATATTCATGTCATAAAAAACCCATAAGAAAAGATTCTCTACCAGGCCGCGTCTTGTGCGCGATTGGGCTTCTATAGAACAAAAATGGAAAGAATGTCAAATTATAGGGGCATAATTTGTATTTTTTTTACTGCATGTGTATTTTTTAGACTCCACGTATATTACATAGGCAATTTAAGCATAACTTTTATTAGTATTATATTGTATAATTTGATCTTTATCTTTCTTTTTATAAAAAAAACTATACATGAGTTTAGTTCAGAGGCTCGTCAGGGTCGGCTGATCTTAAGACTTAACGGGTATTTACAGACTACAATGGTACTTACCAAATTACCATTTAAAGAGTTTGTCACAATGGTAATAAAAATTAAACTCAAGACCCTTTTTTTTTGACAAAAATTAAACTCAAGACCTTGCTGAGTAAAATTAAACTTTAATTGATTTTGATCTTTATATTTAGAAATTAATAAAAAAAATATTTCATGCATATTCCATTCAATTATTTTACAAGAATAAAAAAAAAATGGGGTCATGCTAACTAGTGCTCCCATAGCATTGGTCAAGGAAACCGAAAAAGAAAATTTTAAATTGAAAAAAAACACTTTTTTGATTTTGAACAATTGACTACATAATTTCCAATGTTATACCTACTGTATTTGCTTCATTTTCGATGTCCTAACTAACATTTCCAATTAATTTATTTACAAATAGTAACTAAACTAACACTAGAAGTGTTAATGAGTGAGGAATTTGGGGTTTGAACTGAACCTCTACATTCCAAATTCAGAGCTATCAATTATATGACAAAAGAATATAAATTTTAACTATATTGTAACTTTTTTTTTGTGGAGAGGAATCATCTTGTCATATAACATGAATTTCAAAAGGGGTAATAGTCATTTTGGTAAAATGTGCGAGAAGTAATCACAACAGTTTTTTAATGTATCGAAATTTTAAGATAATTTTTGATTGGGCATTATGTTATTCAAAATAATCCCTTACATTAAAATGTTTCGTTAACATTATCATATTAGTTCTTCAATATACTTATTTATTATTATTCAGTCCTTATAAATACTTACTTATTATCATATCAATCGCTATATGAAAATAATTAATGTCAAAATTGTGATAGTATTATTTTAATGAGAGACTATTTTGACTAACGAAGTGCAAAACTATTGGTTACATGTTCAGGGTTCCACCAATTTCAAAAATTTCAGCATATGAATATCATATGGCATTATACCCGGACATGTATATGTGCTGCACATGTCCAAAACAACAATCTTACGCCATCAAACGTGCGGTACCAGATGACACAAGCGAGTCGACATGATTCCGATGACCCAGAATGAATAACGAAAATAAAATAACATAAAATCAAATCTCATTTTACTTTTTAATTAAAAGAAAATTCCTATTGGACAAACGTAGCATCCTTGTTGGTGAAGACAAACGTATCATCAAGACTCAGGTGTCATTTTAATACGAACGATCCAAAAAAAAAAGATTTGAGAAATTTTGACTTCATTATTATCATCATTTTTCAAAAAAAGAAAATCTTTTGCAAATTTTGAAAACCTTTTTAATTTATTCAACATTTATTTTTGTTGGCTGTGGTTTATAAAAGAAAATATCGTTCAATTTCATCATCAATTTATTTTATTTGGCGCAAACTGAAACTGCATAGCGAAGAACAACGAAAAGCCGTTACCGGCGAGTTGTGGTAGTTTCCGGCGTTGTGTTCTCTTTCTCCGCCGGAAAGTACTTTCTCTGCGATTCAATCAACTCAATTCACCGATTCAATTTGAATCTCGATGTGAATGCTTCGTGCTGCTACCGAAAATCCAATGGGAAAATTTCTAGCTGGTTTCGTGCTACCTTCGTTGCTTCTAACAGGTACGATTACGATACATTGCAATCTGTGCTTTTGAAGTGAAGTAACAGAGTGTGTTTACTAGGTTCAATTATTCAGTTTTAATTGTTAAATCTTTATCATATGTTGAATTGATACTTTCCTTATAGTATTAGTTGTTCGTAGTTACTGATTAATTTGAGTTTATATTTCTACTAATTTCAAACTAAACAAATTTATGGCATAATAAAAAACTAGAATCATCATTAAATATTGTAAGTTAGTAATTGATTTTAATGTGTGATTTTATTTACTAGAGACTTCAATTTTATTTTAAAATTGTTTTTGATTGCCTTTTTATTATATTTCTGTTTGTTTTCTTTATGTAGAAATCAGGGTTGTTAAATAGCAGCTATAACGGCACTATATAGCTATAGTGTAGCGGAATTTGAACAAACTGCTATTGTTCTGTTGCGATGTGCTATTTAGTACAAAATGTTGTTAAATAGCTGCTGTAACGGTGTTATACAGCTATAGTGTAGCAGAATTTTAACAATCCGGCGTTTTCCGCTATCTGTGATTGACAACATTGGTAGAAACATGTATGGATATTACTTCATTTTGTTGCTGATTATATTCACTCTGTTTTCTTGCAGCTTCTTTGATAAACTGGAGTTTGATCTCTCTTATTGATTTGATAGCATTTCTTCTAATTTTGTACAATGTATCACAATTCGGTAAGCTTCTTAGTTCTCTCTGTTTGGTTTTAAGTTATTTTTGAGTAAAGCGTTGTACTATATGCGGGTTCAAGAGTTGAGAGGATACAGATAGTGTTTACGATTTATGAACATTATGTAGCGAGCTAACAGAACTAACTAACTGACTAACTGGGTTTATTAGTCTAACTACAATAACAATATTATTCCTATACACCTCTGAACAAGCTTAAGGTGGGTCAGAAGCTGAAGGAAGTTCGACCACATTAAGCTTGTCTCGCAGAAGAGGATTTCTCGATGGTGGCAATGCCATGGTGGTCAGATCAGCCCACTGGTCCTGAGCTGGAACATAGACAACAACAAGCTTTCAAGAATAAAAATCCAACTCCGTGTCCTTCGTGTGCGCATGCATAACTAGATTGCGAGCCAAAGAAGTGGCGTTTTGATTGTCATAAAGCGTTTTATTATTGGAGAAGTTGATATAGTAATATTTGAGTCCTTAGAATACCTAAACTAATTACATGATATGATCACATGAGTCAAGAAGAATAAATACAAGTTCAACTCCCTAAGGACATAAACGAATTTAAAGAACATTCATGAATCTGAAAAATTTGTGAACCTAAGCACTGAATTCTGTTATTTCCAACAAATTCCTCTCTTTCAAACAGTTTTGAAAGTAGTCTCCTAGAGTTCATACAGATGAACACTGTCAATAACTATCAAAATAATGTAGCTAGTGACTAGAGAGCATTTGAAGCCATAAAGGAGCAGTCGATCCTGTTGTTCCCATGCAAAATAGGCTTCATTTTGTGACCAAGATCAAGATCTCGTTCAAATAAAAAGAAAGGAGATAACTTTAGGTAAACTGCATCATTGAAGATGACGAGCCTTGCATGATAGGCCTCCAAAGCAGAAAATTTTAATCATCAAGCTTCTTCGTGATGGTATGAGAAAAAGTCATCTAAGTAGAGGAGGCAACAGAGAGATTGGCCTTAAGAAAAGGAATTAAGTGGAGGACTTTGCAGCAGAGATTGATGCGCCACTGTGTTTGGTGGTGGAGTTAGTGATTGTTTCTATTTGAAGGAGGGCTTGGAAGTTCTCATTATGAATATTTATCTTTATCATGTGTTTGACTGTTAAAACTTAAAACCTTTATCTTCGAGATAATAATTATATCTGAAGTTATTCATATGGATTGAATTTTTTTCATTCTCCACTATTACTAAGGTTGTTTTTCTTGTTGTAGGATTTCATTTCCGAAGGAGGTTGTTGTTGCTATGGCCAATTATTATCTTTTCTGTAGTTGTAATACTCTCTCAAGTGACTTATCTGGTACTATGGGCTATTAAGCCAATGTCATGGATGAGAGATGCTTGGTGGGCAAAACTGATTGGGTTTATGACGTGAGATTAATTTCCTTTTCATTTATTGTTTTTTTTTTTAATGTAATATACTGATTTCTTGATTTTTGGGGTGTTCTCTTGCAGAGTTCAGTCTTGGAAATCTCCTATTGTAATTTATTTCTTGGTTACACAACTGCTAGCATTTCTAGTTGCTTTACTTGATATATATGGGAAGAGACAGTTTTTGAATACATGGAAAGATTCATATTGGGGTCGTTTAATATCAATTGTCGAACATTTAGGTTTGTAAGTAGTTCATTTTGACCCTCTTGTTTATTTTTTCTCTTCTCTTTTGATTTCTATGTTTGATTTTTTAACGACATGGTGTTTGTAAATTTGCAATATTAAATGTCTGGTTTTTGGCTTTTCGCATGATTGTCTTTGTTAGAATATAAAACAATAACCCAAAATATCTTGGTTTATATCCTAGGATCATTTTCTAATAATAGAGTATCTTATAGATTATTTCACAGGGTTGTTTTCATATTTCATAGTTATCATCATGATTTTGTTTCCTAATTTCCCTATTTATTTAGGATTCTTAATTAAGAGATCTCGTCACCAACACGTGCGGCCATTGTTCCGGAAACTCTTTAAGGCGAAGTGGTCTCCTTCCCCCGGTAGTTCTAGCCTAGCATTTCATCTTAGATGCACTAGCCCCGTCTTCGTTCCAGATGCATTTGCCTTGTCTTTGTCCCAGAAACCGTTGTTAAACTTAGTTTCAAGTTTAAATATTTTTTGGTTTACGGTATTATTGGTTTGAAGCTTCCTGATATGGTATTGAGAAAGGCAGACCTTTCTTTGTTTGATTGCTTGGCATGAAATTTCTTTCTAGCTAATGATCATTCCAGCTATCTGGCTAAGCCATCATTATGGTCATTCTCTCCGACTTCTCTGGCATCCTTGAGTTGCCTTCCCAATTCTTCAAATTTGTTGTTGGACCTACCTTACAAAACCGACTTGTAAGGTTAGGAAACTTTTTTCAGGCCTTGTTTCTTTTCAATGCAGGGCTTGTATTTTTTCAAATACAGCCCATCATGCTTGTTAAGAGTCCCACATTGGATGAGAGACCGGAAGATATGTTTATAAATGGGGACAATCCTCACCTCACAAGCCGGTTTTATGGGGTTGTGTTAGGCACAACCAAAAATTCTTGATCGTATCAGAGCCTCCTCCAAGATCCGTTGGGCCACCTGCTAAGGTAAGGGATGCCTCCCACTTATAAGCACACTTTAAAAACATCTCATCCAATGTAGTTATCTCAACACTAAAAAGAGATAAGGTATGAAAAAAGTTTATAAACAAGTGACACCCCTCACCTTACAAGCTGGTTTTGTAGAGTTAAGTTAGTGCCAACCCAAATTTAAGATGGTGTCAGAGCCTATCCAAGATTCGTTGGGGTGATCTGACCACTTCGGTCTTGCTATAGATGTCCATTCTTGAGCTGAGGGTGTGTGTTGAGGGTTGCACATTAGATTCAGTAATAAAGTGAAGAATTGTCTTGCTGCAAAGATTAACTTTTAGGAACCCACTAGCAAGGGAGCAGAGAAAAAGAGAGAGAAAGAACAAGCCTTGGTTTTTCACATATTAACTGAGATAATTTTGCTTCCAAAGGTTTTCCGTAGTGACATCCTCAAGTCATCGATACACACACGTATAGTTTGGACTGCGTTTAACTCAACCTCAAAAGCTAGCTCATGGGGTGATGATTGACCAAAACTTATAAAGGCTCCTTTGTCATCTCTCTAGTTGACGCGAGATCTCATCACGCCCCCTTCAAACCTAGCACATTGAAGGAAACATGGAAGAGTTTAAAGTATTTGCGGCGGCACGTAAGATCAAATCTAAGGCATGTGTTGGAAACCCTAAATGCTTAAGTATTGCGACTTGTAGAATAGTATGACAAAATCATTTTTTCATCTCCAAGCTAATGCTAGCATGCGCTTTGCTTATGTCACATTCTATATACTCCATTTTTCTTTGGCATATATATATATAACATTCCTTATATATTTTTCTGTACTTTATCCACCCCCAAGTTAATTTCTTAATAATGTTACTTGATTCTATAATGTTGTTTTTTCTCTGTTTTAGGTTCTCATCTTCGGGTGGCATCTTGCTTGTTGTTGCCTGCCATTCAGCTAGTTGTTGGAATTAGCCATCCTTCATGGGCCTCACTACCTTTTTTCGTTGGTAGCTGTGTTGGTCTCGTTGATTGGTCTTTAACAAGCAACTTTCTTGGGCTTTTCAGGTGATTTTATATGGATGTTTCCTTCATTCTCATTCATCATCTCTTTAGGCGGTATTTGACACCCTTTTTAACGTACTTTGGGCTTATGTCTGTGTATATGGTTCTAAAGGTGGTGGAGGCTTCTTCAGCTGTATGCCTGTTTTAATATTTTTCTGCTTTACATTTATCAACTTCCTCTGGAATATCCGAGTATGATCCGTTGGATTGCTGACTTAATTGGTCTTTACAAAATATCTGCGAATACTGAGTGGACCAAAATTTGTTCCAGTCTTTCTCTCATACTTTACTATATAATGGTAAGTATTTGTTTTATAATTTTTTGTCAAACTGAATACAGTTGGAAGATGAAATAATTCACACTGTCATCCCGTACTCCTTTAAGAAGAACCATATGAATTATTTCCATTCTTCTTTCAACATGGAGAACAATTAATATCTGTCTATTCTATACAAAATAATGTGACAGAAGCTCTTTTTTATTCCTTTATTGGTCTTCAATTGTGAAGCAAACTTTTGCTGTTTCTAACACTGTTTTGTTTTATAATTATCTTTTTGTTGTGATGCAGATGTCTTTCATTAAATCTGATCTGGAGGAGATGGGTGTTATTATTTCCGGGTCAGATTGTAGCTTAACCGAGAAACTTCTTCCCTCTAAGCATTCATTTTTCATTCGTGAATCAAGGTAAGCAGATGAAAATAAGTATTGTTTAGTTTATCTAATGTATGGTATAGAAAAAGTTAGTGGGATATCTACATGGCTGTCCTTAGCCCATGAGATTTTATCTCTCAAGGCTACATCTACACTATCTTAAGTCTAATTTTTTTGAAAGGATGATAATGTTGTGTAACATAACTATTAAGAATTGTTTATTTTATAACGAAGACGGATTTTGCAGATTTGATTTGTACATTTTTTACTCCCTTGTGTTTCCTTAATTAGGTGGTAGGTAGTCTATATATTTGAATTTTAAACAACCTTTGCAATCAATCTTATTCAGAATAATATGAAGACAGAGAGAAAATAATATGGCATGTATTTTTATTCCCTCGTACTTCCTTAGTAAGGTGGTTTGTATTCCCCTGTATTTCAACTGGTAATGTCTCTTGTGTAAAATTTTGGAAGACCAATTGAATGGGAAATTTCCCAATTAGTTATGCTTCTCCATGTCTTTTTTTTCCTTTCAGGCACAATTCTCCTATCCACAATTTCCATCTTTGCACTTTTGGTTCTATCACATTGTTGATTATTGTTATGATGTTCTTCTTTAAGATGGATGATGTTACCAAAACGTGGTTGAAAAAAAATATGATCTTTCTTACTTTGAATTTGCTGCTTCACTTCTGTAACCAGATTATTATTGGGGATTATGGAATGTGGCTCTAAATCCAACTGTGTTGCCTGAATTTTATGTGCAGATCTGGTGTGAGGCACACAAATGTTTTACTCAGAGGAGCTGTTTTTCGAAGCTTTAGTATCAACTTTTTCACGTATGGTTTCCCGGTATATACTCCTGAAACATATTAATAAATTATAATCTGCTTGGTGTTATGGATAATAAATGTTGATGGAGCTATTCTCCTTTTGTCACAGTCCTTCCTTCATTTGGGCACATTGCATGTTTGGATTAGATTATTTTTAGGAAAATTTATTTCTTTTCAAAAGTTCTCTCAGTAAGGTTTTGATCATAAGCTGTTAGGAACTCAAAACAAGTTAATCCAAATGAGTACAAAACCTATGAGAAAGCTGGTGTTTAATTTTTGACTGTTTGTGAATAATTGCAACTAACAATGTATTTTCTAGATTTAGAGATTTAGAAGAAATCACCCCATTGTTTTTACCTGTTAACTATCTTCTTAATATTGCTCACCACTTGTACCATCTGTTGAAAATAAAATAGGAACGTGTAAATAAAGAGAACGAGGGAGGAAGGGTTGTTTGAAGTAGGGACAGAGGTAGTATTTGTTTATAAATTTTCCAAATTATTTTTTTTGGCAGGTCTCCTTGTTTGCCCTTTCCTTTTGGAGCTTTCATTTCGCAAGCTTATGTGCATTTGGGCTACTTGCTTACGTTGGTTACATTATCTTTGCCTTCCCTTCCTTATTTCGTCTGCACCGACTGAATGGCCTGCTTCTTGTCTTCATTCTCTTGTGGGCTGTTAGCACCTATATATTTAATGTGGCGTTTACATTTCTGAATCTGAAACTTGGACGGGTAATTATGTCTTTCATTGTTGCAATTTTATGACAGACAAGTATTGATTTGAATACTGTAAATAGTTGATACCTGTTTACCAGGACATGAAAATCTGGGAGATGGTGGGTCTGTGGCACTATCCAATACCTGGATTTTTTTTGCTTGCACAATTTTGTCTTGGAATTTTAGTGGCATTGGGTAATCTTGTGAACAATTCTGTTTTCCTCTGCTTGTCTGATGAGGGAGGGCAAACTTCAAATGACTATTCCTCGGTAAAAGGTAATCGTGTCATACCTGTTTCTCTAAAACTGAGCCCTCTTCAATTATCCATTTTATTTTTTCTTGCTAAATTAACTCCTCTAAAATTTATTTAGGATGGTCAAATTATTATGGATTATTATATTTAATGAAAGAGTTGTCAATATTCTATGGCAGCAAACAAACATGTTTGCGCACAAGGGTTCAATTTTTTTTTTCATTATGATTTCTTACTATTTTTAACAATGCGTTAACCTCAACTTGGCTGGCTACATGTATCTTCAAATATTTAACATTTAGGTTTTTACAGCTTCTTTGTTATATCATTTGGATGTTGTAGTCATTTTGGATTAAAAAGCTTTGTTCTGGAATTTTTATGGCTTGGGTATCTATTCTTAGCATCTCTTAATTACTTTGTGGTTCTGTCTTCAATAAAATAAAAAAATTGTTGAAGAACGTGACAGACAAATAAACAACATTTATGGATGCTATAGCGCTTGCAAGTTGCAAACACTATTTTTCCATTAAACCCCCTGAAATTACTTTGTCGTGTTGGTACCAGGATCTGGCAGTGCACCAGCCACTGCTTAAGTTGAAACCTTACTGGTGCAACTTCCTGGCATGCACAGATCCCGGTGCACCTTCAGCTGAACACCAATGAATGCCAAGAAAACAAGTTTATCCAGAAGCAAGAGCATGCAATGAAATTTTTTCATTATATTATATCGGTTGTTGTTTGTTTACTTATTAATTTTAACATTCGTATCTGTATCAGTATTAAGTTCAGATTTGCTTGCCTAGATAGATTGTATACTACCCCCTATGTTTCTCTTAGAATATCATATTTCTTCATTTTCACCCCAATATTTTTGGGTATCATATTTATGCTCACTTAATGTGCACTTGTACATGGTTAATTAATTTATAATCTTATTTTATTTTTTGAAATTTTTAGATGTTATTTTGTGATCACTCTTGATTGACCATCTTAATTGTGCTGTGACTTCTTGGCCCTTATTCTTTTTCTGTCAAAATTGTTTTGGCTTGCTAAGTTAGATTTATTTTTATTCTTTGTTTTGTTATCTTAATCTTTCTTATCCACAGTGGAGGGAGAGACCAAGGTATTGATTGTTGCAACAATAGCATGGGGACTGCGCAAATGCTCGCGGGCTATTATGTTGGCATTGATCTTTCTCATTGCTATAAAACCTGGTTTCATCCATGCTGTATATAGTATGTTTCATCAAACCCTTCCTTGGTCATTTACATTGAATCCATTTTACTGATCTGTAGAATATAATCCTTTACCTTGATTATTTTGACCCATCGAATTAAACTGTATTTTATCACGAGACAGTATCATATGCTAGTTTATTGATCAGTTTCTCTATGTTTTTTCTTCAGTGATTTTCTTCTTGATCTATCTTTTGAGCCACAGTATCAGCAGAAAGTTAAGACAGGCTTTGATTCTTCTATGTGAGATTCATTTTGCACTGTTGTATATTCTTCAAATTAATTTGGTTTCTTCTGCATTGGAGAAGAAAGGCTCTATAAGCATGGAAATTGTAATGCAATTAGGTATGAGATGGATTTAGCTGGTTTATACTTATTAAGTTATAGCGATGCCATATCAGTATTCCTTCCCATTTGTTAGCTAATAAGGAAATGGAAGATTCATCATATGTTTTGTGAATTGTTACAGGTTTCCTTGAAGAAGATAGTGCCTGGGATTTTTTGGAAGTAGCATTGCTTGCTTGCTTTTGCACAATTCATAACCATGGTTTTGAGATGTTATTTTCATTTTCTGCAATCATACAACATGCCCCTAGCCCTCCTATTGGATTTAGCATCTTGAAGGCTGGGCTCAATAAATCTGTTCTATTGTCTGTATATGCTTCCTCGTCTGTGAGAAACAGTGATGAAACTTTCTCTTATGGTACATATCAAAAGCTACTTTGCAGTTTCATTTTATTTACTTGACATAGTGTACGATACATGTATGTATAATGAGATAAATATAAATAGGACATTAGTTCAAGCTTGTTGATGATATACTAATTATCTTTAATTTGTACCAGAAGATGAATAGTTGGAATTTGCGAAGCATATGAACTTTATGTTACATCAATTACTCAAAAGCAAGGTGTGGGCGGAGGGGGGATATATAAATAAATTTATATATTATCCCTTCTAAACCAATTGCCCGTTGGTGGTATTATGGTTGAGTAATGCCAAAAATTATTCTAGGACCTGTATGCTGTCACACAATTTCTTCTTTATCTTGACGAAATGGCTATCCCAATGCCAAAATATTGATTTTCACTTTCTTATCGATGGCTTCTCCTGCATTGCCGTTCATGAGCGGTTTTGTTGCCGAATTGATTGTTTTTTTTGGAATAATTACTAGTAAAAAATATCTAAGTCTGCTTAGGGCACTTTAAGTAGACATGCAAAACTATTTTTTTTTAAGCACGGCACTCCTCAGATTAGGCGTGTCCCGGTGTAGGACACGTGTTGTGTCCGACACCGATACATATAATTACACTGAATTATGTGATTTTCTCAAATTATTAGCGGTGTCCGTGTCGGTATCCGTGCTTCATACCATGTCTAGTGAAACTAAGTATTTGTACTGCCGTATTTTCTGAAACTGCTATCTTATTGGTTGTGATCCATGTTTCATTGTCATTTTATTTTTACAGAAAGAAGAATAGCATCATACCTCAGTGCAATCGGGCAGAAGTTCCTATCCATATATCGATCATGTGGTACCTACATCGCTTTCCTGACAATTCTGTTTACAGTATACATGGTGAAGCCTAATTACACATCATTCGGTTACATATTCCTTCTCCTTCTGTGGATTATTGGTAGACAACTTGTTGAGAGAACAAAAAAACAGCTTTGGCTTCCATTGAAAGCATATGCAATTTTAGTGTTTATCTTCATATACAGCTTGAGCAGCTTCTCAAGCCTCGAGATGTATTTGTCCAGAATGATAGATCTCTATTTTTATCTTGGATATGACTCAAAAGCATCTTCTTTTGACAATGTTTGGGAGTCTCTAGCAGTCTTAATTGTTATGCAACTTTATAGCTATGAGAGGAGGCAGAGCAAGCAGAACAGACAGGTTTACTTGGATCAGTTGGAACCAGGGCCACTTGGGTTTATCAAGCGATTGCTTATCTGGCACAGCCAGAAGATCTTGTTTGTTGCTTTGTTTTATGCATCTTTATCCCCGATCAGTGCATTTGGTTTCTTGTATCTTCTTGGCTTCGTTTTCTGCTCCATATTACCAAAAACTTCCAGTATCCCATCCAAATCTTTCTTAGTATACACAGGTTTTCTGCTGACAGCTGAGTATCTTTTCCAGATGTGGGGTGAGCAAGCTAAAATGTTTCCTGGGCAAAAGTACTCTGATGTTTCTCTCATTTTGGGCTTTCGTGTATACAGCCCAGGATTTTGGGGTCTAGAATCGGGATTGAGGGGGAAGGTTCTGGTTATTGTGGCTTGTACTCTTCAATACAATGTATTCCGTTGGTTGGAAAGGATGCCAAGTATAGTTTTAAGCAAAGAAAAGTGGGAAGAACCTTGTCCTTTGTTTGTTCCCACAGAAGATGAATTTGATGATGTTACTGTATATAACGAGGAAAGTAAACTGTCATGTAATTCACACCCGCCAGCTGCATTACAGGAAGAGGCATCTAGCAAGTCACTGAAAATTATGACCTCTGATTTGCCTCGAGCACATGATACTTCATCCGCTAATACTGACAGTAACAGCGGAAAGTATTCATTCGGGTTTATCTGGGGAAGCAACAAGGAGAGCCACAAGTGGGACAAGAAGCGCATTGTTTCTTTGAGAAAGGAGCGGTTTGAAACACAGAAGACTGTCTTAAAAATATATTTGAAATTTTGGATGGAGAATATATTTAATCTGTTTGGTCTTGAGATAAACATGATCACATTACTACTGGCAAGCTTTGCCTTGTTAAATGCACTATCCATGGTATATATTGCACTACTTGCTGCTTGTATTCTTCTGAATCGGCAAATTGTACGCAAAATCTGGCCCATATTTGTCTTTTTGTTTGCTTCCATTCTCATCCTGGAATATTTTGTCATCTGGAAGGATATGTCACCTTTGAATCCCAGTGCTACAAGTGAAATTCATTGCCATGACTGCTGGAAAACTTCAACTCTGCATTTCCATTATTGTGAGAAATGTTGGCTTGGTAGGACCCTCTTGTCCTACACCTGAAAGAATTCCATGTTCTTGCCTTATATTTGGCTCTAATGGTTCAAGTTTATAAGGGAATTTGACGGTTTTATTTTACCCAAAACATTGTTGGTCCCTTAATTTTGTTCAGATTCCTGAATTATCTGTTATCTTTTTGTTTTCCTCTTTGGAACATCTCTGTGGATCAAATGGAAACTACTGAAATCACATCAGTTATAAACTTTTTTAGGGGTTTTCCACCAGTGTATTTAATATGCATGTACTATTAAATACTTCCTCTGGTCTTAAATATAAGCAAAAAGTCAAATGTATTTGATCCAACGTTTTGCTTATATTTAAGACAAGAGGAGTATATAATTTTGTACATTGAAGCCTTCATTGTCCTGATTGTTTCACTGCCTTTTCTGATGTAGGACTTGCTGTTGATGATCCCCGGATGTTGATCAGCTACTTTGTGGTATTCATGCTGGCTTGCTTCAAACTTCGCGCTGATCGCCTCTCTAGCTTTTCAGGATCGTCAACATATCGTCAGATTATGTCTCAGCGTAGGAACACATTTGTTTGGAGAGATCTCTCTTTTGAAACTAAAAGCATGTGGACCTTTCTTGATTATTTAAGGCTTTACTGCTATTGCCATCTGTTAGATCTTGTGCTCATATTAATACTGGTGACCGGAACACTTGAGTATGATATTCTGCATCTTGGATATCTTGCCTTTGCTCTGGTATTCTTTCGCATGAGACTTGAAATACTGAAGAAGAAGAACAAAATATTCAAGTTCTTGCGTGTATACAATTTTGTTGTTATTATACTTTCTCTTGCTTACCAGTCTCCTTTTGTTGGGGGGCCAAGTGCTGGAAAGTGTGACACAGCAAATTCCTTCTTTGAGATGATTGGTTTCTATAAATATGATTATGGTTTTCGGATTACTGCAAGATCTGCAATTGTAGAGATTATCATTTTTGTGCTGGTATCACTTCAGTCATATATGTTTTCCTCTCAAGAGTTTGATTATGTGTGCCGCTACCTGGAAGCAGAGCAAATTGGTGCAATAGTGCGTGAGCAAGAGAAAAAGGCTGCATGGAAAACCGCACAATTACAACAAATTCGTGAAAGTGAGGAGAAAAAACGACAACGTAATATGCAAGTGGAGATGATGAAATCCGAAATGCTGAACCTGCAAATACAGCTCCATAGCATGAACACGTCCACTAATTGCATTGATGGATTTTCTCATAGCGCTGAGGGTTTAAGAAGGAGGAGGGGCGCTTCTCTTATACCAAATAATGACATTGGAATCCCTGATAAAGAAGACCAGCTTTTGGGGAGATTAGATCACACAGTAAGAGAGGATGCTGTTTTCCCAACTGAATCACACGAATCATCTGCTTCTATGGACGTGGAAACTCCATTAACAGAGGAGTACGCAAAGCATTCAGTTGATTCTCCTCTTTGTGAAATTACTGAAATAGACATTGATGTTTTTTCTAGTGATTCAGAGAAAAAGGAAAAAGTTAAAGGGCAAGCAAAAGAAAACGCGTTGAAATCTGCTGTACAATTAATAGGTGATGGTGTTTCCCAGGTGCAGTCCATTGGAAATCAGGCAGTTAATAACTTAGTGAGCTTTCTGAATATTTCACAAGAAGATTCTGGTTCAAATGAACATACAAACACAGAGGATCAGATAAATGACGAGATGGAAAGTCAGAAACCTCAGCATATATATTTGGATCGAACTTCATCTTTGCAGTCTGATAAGAGTTCTGATCCTGCAAGTCTGCAGTTAGGAAGGATCTTTCGTTATATATGGTACCAGATGCGTTCCAACAATGATGTAGTATGTTACTTTTGCTTTGTTCTTGTGTTCTTATGGAACTTCAGTTTGCTATCAATGGTGTATCTTGGCGCTCTCTATTTGTATGCTTTATGGGTTAATACAGGCCCAAGTTACATCTTCTGGGTTATCATCTTGATCTATACAGAAGTTTACATTTTACTTCAGTATCTGTACCAAATCATCATCCAGCACTGTGGGTTGAGTATTGATCCTAGTCTGTTGAGAGAATTAGGCTTTCCAACACACAAGGTCACGTCTTCATTTGTTGTCAGTTCATTACCTCTTTTTCTTGTCTATTTATTTACCCTCATTCAAAGTTCCATAACGCCCAAAGATGGTGAATGGATGTCTTCTACCGACTTCAAATTTAAGAGGAATGATCTCCACACAAAAGATAATCCCACTAGCTATAGCTGGCGAGAGAAAGCATGGGATGTGCTAACTCAGTTGACTAACATGGTGAAACTGGTAGTGAGAAACTCTTTTAGGTACTGGAAATCACTCACACAGGGAGCAGAATCGCCTCCTTATTTTGTTCAGGTGTCTATGGATGTCGACTTCTGGCCAGAGGATGGGATTCAACCAGAGAGGATTGAGTCTGGAATTAATAAGTTGCTCAGAGTTATCCACAATGATAAGTGCAAGGAAAAGAACCCAAATATTTGCTCTTTTGCTAGTAAGGTTAACATTCAAAGCATTGAAAGAAGTAAAGAGAATTCCAGTGTTGTCTTAGCGGTCTTCGAGATTGTGTATGCCTCACCTTTAACTGATTGTTCTTCAGCAGAATGGAATAAATCTTTAACTCCAGCAGCTGATGTTGCCAAGGAAATCCTCAAAGCTCAGCGTGCAGGTTTTGTAGAAGAAGTGGGATTCCCTTACCGTATTCTTTCTGTAATTGGTGGAGGCAAGAGAGAAGTTGATCTGTATGCCTACGTATTTTGTGCAGATCTGATTGTATTCTTTCTTGTTGCCATCTTCTACCAGTCTGTCATAAAAAACAAAAGTGAGTTCCTTGAAGTGTACCAGCTTGAAGACCAGTTTCCCAAAGAATATGTCTTTATTTTGATGGTAAGTCTTAAATTTTTCTTTATTTATTATCCTTTTGTTCTTATGACAGGCCTGGAAAAGTTTGTTGACCACAGTTGTACTATTAAACTAAAAATATTTTAACTAGTACCATGTTAGAAACCAAAATTTAACTGAAAAGAAAGAACATTTTGGTCTTCATATTGTGCATGTTCCCCCTTTGGGATGCTCTTTGCTGTTACTGAAGAACTTGATGGGGATGACATCTCCTTGTAGTATTCGTGTATTGAAAGAATGAGAAAGAATAGGAGAGAAGGCTCTTCTCTGAAGGTTTACCCTTCAACAACAGCGTTTTACTCTACTCACTAGATGTTTTCAGATCCAAATGCCCCCACTCCCCATGCATCTTCCATTTTGCTATGTATACTAATTGTCTCTAACTAACCAAGTAACTTCTCTAATTGTCACTAACTAGCTTTTCCTTATTTTCTATCCTAACAATACCACCCTCTCGAATTCAACCTTGTACTCAAGGTTGAAATTAGGAATCTGATAGTATTCTCATTACCAGTGCAGTGCCTCCTCTTCACCCTCTTACTCATTTTCAGCTAAAGTGGTTCTGTAGAATTTGTTAAACGACACTTATGATTGAAGATGCGTCCCGGTGTCCGAGACCAACATGACACTGACACATGTGATTACATTGAATGAAGTCATTTTCTCAAAATTTTATCGGTGTTGACGTGTCGGTTTCTATGTCGTGTTTGTGCTTCATAGAACACAACTAATGCAACAAGCTGCTTAAGAAAGAGAATAGGGGCCACCTTCTATTCGGAATTATTACAGTCTAATTGGCTTATAGTCTTGGGCTAGGCCCATCATTTAAAAAATTAAATGTGACGCTACTTTTTTACTAAACACGCCACCCTTCCCCCTTGTATTAAGATTTTTGTCTCCAAATACCCTCCCTATTAGAACTGAAAATATGTTTATTATATCATATTATGTGGTGAGAATGTACATTTATATAGGTAGGAGTCTCCTAGTTAACCCCTAATTAATAAGGAAGATTAATCAACACAATCAATACAATGAC
>Ga0228710_1003243_pt1 | contig 25937 bp, 13 predicted proteins | sample MedpolnodulmetaG_FD_177995 | JGI IMG/M metagenome (GOLD analysis project Ga0228710, IMG submission 177995) | Root nodule microbial communities from Medicago polymorpha collected in Santa Monica, California, United States - pink nodules | ecosystem: Host-associated > Plants > Roots > Nodule...
CTCCGACACTCAAATCAGTAGAGGTCAGAAGTGAAAGAGATTCTACCTTGGGAACTGCGAGGAGTCCCCTTTATATATAGGTGGGTGAATGCAAAGCCGTTGTAATGACACACATGTGCCCGGCGGTTACGAAATCGTGGAAAGTGTAACCACCGGAGAGAGATTCACGAGAACGTGGGTAAAGAGACGTTACAGTTCGTTTGAACTGGTCTCAGTTGCTCCGTGCACCCCCCTCTCGGGGAAAGGGTGTGTTGCGAGTAAACTGCCAAATACGATATTGGGCTCAATTTGTTATTGGGCCTAGGTCTCTGACCGATCCAGAATACTATCTTTACTTGGCGGCTTCTTATAAATCAACTTCCCACGAAGGATAATCTATTTCGGCGAGGTATTGTTTCTTTGGATTCTCAACTATGTTTCAGCTGGTGCAGAGTTTTGGAGTCGACCCAACATTTACTCATGGATTATTCGTATTTTGGAGGGTTGTCGTATATAGTGCGAGATTGGCTTGATTTCGATGCGGTGGACTCGTTCACTGTTGTAGATAAGATGATACAGTAGTTTGACTGGGTTTTCTAAATCGTGATGTTCTATTATGTTGTTTATTTGGTTTGCTTGTATTTGGGTGATGTGGAAGGAAAGGAACAACACAATTTTTAATAACAGCGCAAGCACTTTACTTCAGTTATTAGATAGTATTAAGCTACTTTCATTTAGGTGGCTGAAGGCACACAAGATCATTGATGCTTTTAGTTATCATAATTGATGGCTTAATCCTCTTTTGTGATTGAGTTTTTCCTAATTCATGTTGTTAGTTTTGTCTTTCCTTTAGGTTGGACTCTTGTTATTTTTGTAACCGTTTTCTTCTACTATAGCACACCTTGTGCTAAGAAGAATGAACCTTTTGTGGTACTAATATATTTTATTTTGACGTTTTCAAAAAAAAAATCTCGCGAAGTTTACTTTTTTTATTGAAGAAGCTAAACTAACCCCCTCAAATTGGCACTAGAGAGAATCAAACCTGAGACCTTGAGGAGGAGAACACTCCCAGATCCCAAGCCTATACCACTAGGCCAACTCAGGTGGGTTATCTCACGGAGCTTACTTAATTTTTTAATTCTTTTAGATAATATCACGTTTTTCATTTCCATTAATCTTTTTCAGTTATGAGAATGTTTTCCTTCAAAAATAAGGAAGACAATTGTTGTTCACACTTCTAACAAGGCTGAAACGCACCAGAAAAAGACGTAAATGTCCATCGACGGTTAACTGTCGCTGATTAAATTTCATCTGCAGTTAACTGCCGATGAGGTTATATTGGTAAATTACTAGTGTTTTACAGCATTGAATGAAGTGTGAACAACATTCTTCAATAAAGAAACAAATCAAACGAAATGTTGGGCTAGCTCGCGTAGCCCTTGTTCAATCCAGTTAATACATTTATTTTATCAACAGATTGTTGTTTGCACCTCTGTTATTTTCATAACGAGTTTACAATTTTTTTTTTTTAAGAAAAACGAGTTTACATTTTCTTATCAAAATATCTGCACCTCTATTTATATTCATAACGAGTTTACATTTTTTTTTTTATCAAAATATATCTCTTTTGGAAACTTAAGTTCCTATACCAGGGTTTTGAATTCAAGTTTTGAAATTGTTTATTTTGTTTTTAACTTTATGAAACTTAAATTTTTAAGCGTATAGATATGTATTTAAAAAAAGGCGAATGATATCTATTATCTAACAATTTTTGTGACAATTTTCACTCTTATAATCATATTACTTTTCACTTTGCATAATATTGCTAAGAATATGAAAGGTGACACAAAAATAAGAGGCACAAGTGATAGATATTTGGCAAGTGTATCAAAAACTATCGAAGTAGTAAAAATTATCGTTCCCACAATGACTATTTTTAATCTCAACAATTCTAGTACGTTATTAAATAGGATGTATAAAGGTTGTTTGGTTTTGCCACTAGGCAGTTGATTTGGTTTGATTTTATGAAATCAAGTAACAGAAAATAAAGATTGATTAAGAAAATATGGAGAGAGATGAGATCAGGTCTGTCGAATCCTCTAATGCTTTCCTAATTGGTATACTGCACTTATTCTTATGAATGATTCTCTAATTTCAAGATAGTTAACAAAATATTCCTAATCAATCTCCTTGAGTTAGGACCCTCTTCTTAAACTACAGCCCCTAATCCCTTAGGTGGTCTAATAATCTTCGAAGGTTTAAGCATGTTAACCTAATATCACTAACAAACGATTATCCATTCGTAGACTAACCCTGTTTATTAGAACAATTCAATTAAGTCTAAGTAGAAAGTTATGGTCAGTAGTCATTCATTCTCATTATGTTTATATTTGATTAGGATATAAAAAGTATTAATAACAATTGAATTGAATAAAAACTAGATTGTCATTCATAATAAATAGAGTTTCACAACAACATGGATCAATTAGGGTTACACAGATTCATCTCGGACCTAATCTTTGATAGATTTAGCTATAATCGAGTTTACAAACAGCATAATCAATGAAATAATTAAAACATACATGAACTGAGTAAAGGAGGATGAAATCGCCCTTCTAACAGTCTTCAGGTCTCGAAATCGGACTTTTGCTCTCCAAAATCAGAACCCTTATGTTTGGAACTGACTTCAGCTTAAATAGGCAATTCTAACTGCGCCCAAAATCGCGGCACGACACAAGAAAATCGCGCCACGATTGCTTCAAAACCCTAGAATCCTTCCAGATCCTTCTTCCAAATCGTGGCACGCTACTAGAAATTATGGCACGATTTCAGTAACTCAAAAACATTGCCTCTCGACCTATAAAATCATGTCACGACAGTGAAAATCGTGACACAATTTGTTGTCTTCAGTTCTTCCAAAATTCTTGCTTTTAACACCTCTGGACACTTCATATTGCTTCAGAACTCTATCAATTTATCAAAATACGTCTTAAAAATTATGTAATGACAGCATGTCATCAACAAGTACTACTTTATTTCCTAATTCAAACAAAGCATTAATATTTAATTAAGGAGAAATGATATTTGATCAACCATTTTTGACAACTTTCTCTCTCATACGCACATTACCTTTTAATTTTCTCTCTTTATTGTTTTGGTTTTTGTGTCATACTTCATTTCCTTTGTAAAATTTTGGTTGTCACAAAAGTTGTCACATATATTGGATGTTCAAATAACACAACTCTTAATTAAGTCATTGAATTCAAATGGTTTATTACTTTCTAGTAATGAGAAATCATTTTAGTTTTTAAATACAACTCAGTTTGTAGATGTAAGGATATAAAGTTGATATGTAGGGGTTTGGATTCAGAACAGAGATTCAATACTTCTTTACATTTAAGGTGTATGAGTTCAAATTATTTGACATAATAAGACAAATCATTCTGGTGAATCTAAGTTTGAATTATAACTAAAAGAATTATTTTTCAAACTCTATTTATCGAAATTCAAATTAATAGTCTTCTTCCTTGAGGACTAGGCTAACTCAAAAAAAAAAAGTCTTAAATATCTTGATATTTGAGAATATAATATTAAAAACGATAAGGGAAATGTTAACTGGTGTCTTCGGGAAAATGATTAAAGATGCTACAAAAATGAAATTACATAGTAGTTATTAGATTGAAAATTGTGTAATTAATCCATAAAAAATCAAAAATTTTTTTTTTTTTAATAATAACTTTTTTTTTATATCCTTAATCGTTATCCCGGATGCATCTGTTAGGATGACCCAAATAATAATAATCAATTTGGTCAGATCCTCACTCACTTTTATCAACTTGTGAGAAAACTATTGCAAGTTCAATATAGCATCCAATATAGCTTGATTAGCTTGAATATAATATGACTAAAAGTTTAAGACTGGTAACAGCGAGAGGACTTGATTTCAAGATTTTTTTTAAGTGATAAATGAAAAAGCTAGTGCTGGTCCAAATGGAGTCAAAAGAACAAGCAAAGATTTTGCGAAAGAGACTCAAAAAATCTAATACAATGATCTTGTCATCAGGCTGCGGCTGCCAAACCACATGCACATATGAGGACAAAAATAAAATTGATTAAGTATGAAAATTTCATGATGCAAGTAATTAAACAAGTTGAGGCTGAGGAGTGGACATGTTGAATACGATAAATATATTTAAATATTCCTTGTGGGGAAGGAATCTAATTATTAAGATTGGAAATGAAAGGCCCCCTTTGATTCTTTTATCCCATCCTCTCAAGCCCTACTAAAATTTGCTACCTCTCCCATTTCATTTCTATGATTTTTTCCTATCCCGATTTTTATTTGCAGTTCTTTATGTTGATTAATTTGTGAAGTGTATGCTCATTTCATTTTAAACATAAACTAAACAAATAATCTATATATATATTGCATTTTATATACAGGATCGAGTTCGAACCCCGAATACTCAATTTCTTTACAATTAAATTGTGTGAGCTTTAACCACTAAGCTACTTGACAAAAAAAACTACCTCTATCAGCACTTTTGGGTTGTATTTTTCTTTTCAAAAATACCTTTAATTTTCAATACAAATAAAACATGTGACAAATAGATAAGAATAAATTTAAATATTAAAACAAATGTAACAAACACGATATGAATTTTTTTTTTTGTTTTTTTTTCCTTTATCATTTAAAAAGTGTAACAAACTAGATGAGTATATTTATACTTACTTTTTCATCATTCCAATTATACCTTTAAACAACTTCTTCTATAATAAAATTGTTGTTGGTGTCGTTAAAAAAAAGAATTTAAATTATATTTTTTTGTTATATTATTGATGTCATTAAAATAAGATAATCATGATTAGTTTGTTTTGTTATAACTTGAAAGTAACAAACATTTATATTTTTAAACACCGTTCAAAATTTTCAAACTTTTAACATAATAAAAAGAGCGAAAAGACGGACATGTGAGTGCCAGTCTTTTCGCTAGTTTTAGTAAAAGAAACTATCTCAAGAGAAATAGACCATGTAAATCGAAATATTTCAATAAAAAATGGTCTCTCTGGATAAACGAGCCATGTAATTTGGAGTTGGACCGAGGTTAGTAAAATATGATAAAAAATTGTTTTATCCAAAAATCGAACTTATAATATATGTTTTAAACTGGTAGTTGAATTTTCTTAAAAAAAAAACAAAAAAAAAAACTAGTAGTTGAACTTTCGGAATATTTCGCATCACTCATTTCTCTTTTAAATAGCTCAATTTAATACTACAAATTCGTTATATTAGCAAATTAATGATTTGAAGTCTGTACTTGTTCATGATGATTAACACTAATAATGTTTTTTAACCGTACATTAAAAGGGACAATGATAGCCTGTTCTTTGTTTTTTTTTATTTTTTGAACTTGTCCTTATTTTCCTGTTATACCAAAATTAGTAATTCTTCTTTGATAAAAGATGGTAACAACTAACAAATCTCAAGGAGTGTTCAATACACAAACGCAACCACAATTAAGGATCATTCTACATTAAAAGATTAGGAAATTTTGGATTCTTAGACTGTAACAACATCATATAAAAATAAATAGATACATTTTCAACTTTTTCGAAAAAATTATATATATAAAAAATTTCATCTCTTATAGACTATTTTCGTGAAAAAAAAGTTTTCCACCACTAAAAACCGATACCAATTAACAATTTTTTTCTTTTTGTAGATTAAGTGGTACGTATTACCTGAAACTCGCACACAATTGTAAGATATCAACTTCAAATATTAATGAAAGTTGCTAACTAACAATGACGACATTTACGACGGATCTTTTCTTAGTTACAAGGCTAATAAAAACAATAAAACAGAAAGGAAGAGAACAAAACAAAAACAAATTTACTCTCTAAAAAAAAATATCAGACGCATCAATCTCTAGAATGTTCAAAAGATCTTCAGGCAGAGAGGCACGACAGAGTCGATCCATGTCCAAGAATGTTTCAAGCTTTGATATTACTCTCATCAATCAATTCATTTATGTCTTAATCAAAACAACTTTAACGTAGAACTTCATGAAGAGACCTTTTGTTGAGGTTGATGCAAGGTAAAGAATCAAGTATGAAATGAGCTCAAATTTTATCCTACCAACCCAACATTACAATCTAGACCTTACCAACATTAAAAAAAAATATCGTATAAAACTATAATTAACTATATATATGTAATATTGTGTCATTTCTTTTTCTAGATCAGCGTTAAATTATAGTAACTAGTAAGTGGTTTAATACTTTGGCTAAATGATCAAAACTGGTAACAACAAAAAAATAAATCTAAACTGTCCTTTGTGTCCCTAAAATGCAGTATTGACGTTTGTTTCTCCATAACTCAAAATATTGGTTTATAAAATAAAAATGGAGTTTCTATATCTGCTAAAAAAACTCTCTATTCCTCTCTAAAAAAAAAAAAAAAAAACTCTCTATCCTCACCTCGGTTAACCGTCCATGAAAGGGAAGCATAGGGTTAATATCGAGTTTGTTTGTGTATGATGATAGAACTAGATGACAAGAAAATTATTTTTGAGTTGAATGTCAAATATGTTGTGGATAGTTTTAATTAACCTTTAGTTGCTTAATCCAATTTTGATTAGTCTTTAGTTGCTTAATCCAATTTTGGTACCATTTTAGAAGATCTTAGAGCTTTACTTAGTCTTTTGTTTTTATCATAAAGAATCTAACAACAAAACTCACGGACACTAATGGTTAAAAAGTAAAATATCGAGAGTTTAAAGCCGCGTTTCAACATATCGACATTTTTACCAATCAATTTGTATTTAAGACATTTTTTCAAGTAGTTTAGTGGCTAAAATTTCACCCATTAATATGAATGAGTGGAAAATTCAATGCTTAAACCCCACCTCGGCATATATAATATAATGTTTATATCAATTGAATTATGTTCACTGAAACTGTACCTAGTAATTTAATTACCGATGAAATGCATTAAAAACAAAAACAAAATGGAAAAAAAGAAAAGTTTTTTAAAAGGCAATACTATAGTATAAGAAAAATCATTTTATTGGACATTTCTAGAATTTGTTTATATGGAAAGAAAAAAAATGGTTCTTATCAAGAGTATAAAGATTATAAATGGATAGTGAAAAAAAACAGATTATAAATGAGAATAATAAACAAATACTTTCAAATTCATTGAATCGTATATTTTTTCATTTCATGAGCATTGAGATTATTTTTCAGAATGAAATTCAGTATTTTTTTTTCGTTACATATCTATTTTAGTATTTAAGAAAACTGTGAGACTTAATTTGGTCCATCAAAAAATAAAAGTAAATTTTAATCGTTAATAGAAAAAATTGAGAAAAGATAGTCAATACCTAAACCATCGTCAGAAAATTGACAATTGAGATAAAATGGTCTTATAATAGAGATAATTTGATCTTAACAACAATTGAAAATAATTGAGACAATATAGTTGTTGCCTAAACCACAGATAGCTGGTGCAAAAGGTGGTATTTCCAGAGACAATAGAGTTGTTTTATGGGTAGCTTGGTCGTTCATTTGAGCATAACAACTTCTTTTCATACGAAGTTGTTGGCCGATATGCATGCTATAAAAAAAAGTTATAGTTTTCAACTTTTAAATATCAGGAAGTTGGGATTTTGGTCCATAACAAAATAAAATACAATTCAAGTATCGCCTCTTTTGCAGTTTTGACTCCAAGTCTATTTTGACCAAGTCAATGCTGAAATGGACGCCATGTATGTAATTTTTTTAATTATTAAAAAAATAAAAATAAAAATAAAAAAGTAATTATTTTTTTAACTAAAAAATATTTTAAAAAATAAAGTAAATAAAAAATTAAAAAATTACACATGTGGCGTCCATGTCAGCATTGACTTGAGCGACCAACACTATAAAAGGGACAGTACTTAAGGGTCCGAATTGTATTTTATTTTGTTAGAGGATGAAAATTGCAACTTTCTAATACTTAATGACCAAAACTGCTATTAAGCTTAAAAAAAGCTTTGTTCTATCGGGGTTGTTTTAATCTTTGGTTAGAGTGTGTCACTGCTTACAATACGTGGTTTGTAAGAATCATAGTCATGTTCCTTGACAATCAGTTAATAGATAGAAAATCGTATCACTTTCGTTAAACATGAATGCTAGTGTATATTTAATTTTCAAAGAAGAAGATAGTTGTGTAGATAAATTAATAAATTTTGGCATCTTTTCTCATGACTTGCGAAATTATTTGGCACAATTTATTAGAACAAATTTCTACTGAAATAGATACTCCCTCGAGTCATATTATTTGATGTATAATAATTAGTTATTCAATAAATCTAAAAAGTATAATAAAATATGTAAGGTTCGGGGTTCAAACCCCGACAAAAAAAAAATAAAAAAATGTAAAAAGTAGTTGTTTTTCTCCTTATAATTGAGACATAATGGAGTTTAGTGTGTGTTTGAAAATTCAGGTGTCATACCACCACGACACAAACTTAGCTTTTGGCTCTACGTAATTTTATACGAAACACAACATATACACAATCTTTGTAGTAATCATTATTGTTAATTTATTTATATTTGCCCCTTGATTTCCTTCTCTAGAGTTTAGGTTGTTTTAGTGAGGTTTGATAAGTAAATTACTGATAATATTAAGATTATTATTTATTTTTGTTCCCTTAAAATAAATTTTGATGACCACACATAGGTAAGCAATGCGTGGCTAGATATGATTCGAAGGAGTGAAGGCAGGCACTGATAGAGTGAGTGATTTGAGCACTACTTAACCCTCTCATCACTTCACCACTTTCCCCACAATCCATTTCTATTTCTTCCTTTTACTATTCCCATTTTACCCTTCACAATGGAAGGATCTGGAGTCGTAACCGTCTACGGCAACGGTGCACTCACCGAAACAACCTCCACCACCACCAAATCCTCCCCATTCTCCGTCAAAGTCGGCCTCGCTCAAATGCTCCGCGGCGGTGTCATCATGGACGTCGTCAACGCCGAACAAGCTCGTATCGCTGAAGAAGCCGGCGCTTGCGCCGTCATGGCCTTGGAGCGTGTCCCCGCCGACATCCGCGCTCAAGGCGGCGTTGCTCGTATGTCCGACCCTCAACTCATCAAAGAAATCAAAGCCGCCGTCACTATCCCCGTCATGGCCAAAGCCCGTATCGGTCATTTCGTTGAAGCTCAGATCCTTGAATCTCTCGGAATCGATTACGTCGATGAGAGCGAAGTTCTTACCCTAGCTGATGAAGACAATCACATCAACAAACACAATTTCCGTATTCCTTTTGTTTGTGGCTGTCGTAACCTCGGTGAAGCTCTTCGCCGTATTCGCGAAGGTGCTGCGATGATTCGTACCAAAGGTGAAGCTGGTACTGGAAATATCATTGAAGCAGTTCGTCATGTGCGTTCTGTTTTGGGTGATATTAGGGTTTTGAGGAACATGGATGAAGATGAGGTTTTCACTTTTGCTAAGAAAATTGGTGCTCCTTATGATCTTGTTATGCAGACTAAGCAACTTGGAAGGTTGCCTGTTGTGCAATTTGCTGCTGGTGGTGTTGCGACACCGGCGGATGCGGCTTTGATGATGCAGCTTGGTTGTGATGGTGTTTTTGTTGGTTCTGGTGTGTTTAAGAGCGGAGATCCTGCGAAAAGAGCGAGGGCGATTGTTCAAGCTGTTACTCATTACAGTGATCCTGAGATTTTGGCTGAGGTTAGTTGTGGATTGGGTGAAGCTATGGTTGGGCTTAATTTGACTGATCATAATGTTGAGAGGTTTGCTAATAGGTCTGAATGATTTCATTATCATGATGATGATTGATAATGATGATGATGATGATGGTTCTCTTTTATTTTACGCTAGTACTTTTTAGTTGTTTTGTTATATTTCATTTTAATAAGGTTATCATGTTTTTGGTTCTTATGTTTGAACTGTGTTAGGTGGGGAAAATTGAAAAAAATACAAAGCAATTGGCCTTTTGTGGCTTGTAATGTTTCTGATACTTTATAGTGTTTAATCTAGTATGTTGAATTCATCATAAACTAGAACCATTCTTGTTGGAAAATTGAATTCTATTGTTATATTGGATGTTAATCTTTGGCTCAATTCATTTTATTTCAAAGGTTTCAATTTCAAGCCCTTTTACTTTTGGTTCCCAATTACTTGGAGCATATTTTGATTGGTTTATTTGAGTTTATCTACTAGCATAAGTTTTGTATGATTATTTGAGAGGACTTGTAAGACAGCTTTTGACATTCTTCCTAAGTTGTTTTCAGCTTATTGTCCCAAGTTCTCTAAGATAGTTTATGAAAACATCTTATAGCTTACACGAAAACAATTTGCCTTTATTTTATCTTTTGTTGTGTTACTTCTTTAAGCCAGTTTATCCAAAGAGGGCCAACCAGTTTGTTATTTTTGGTGGCATTTGATATATTTTGAGAACTGTCCTATGGCATTCTGTTGTCATTGGTTTTACTAAAGAAGAAAAACCACTTTTTTTTTACTTAGTACATGCATTAAGACAAATCAATATCCATATGGTATAATCATGTGAATATGGTATACTCTCTTGTTTTAACCTGATTACCTGATGTTTATTTTGACTGTATATAGTTCAAGTTTGTAATTTGTGAAATAAGATTACAAAATGACAAATTTTATATTGGGTGAAGGAGAAGAAGAATACGTGGAAGGTATTACGTCTATGTATATTGTTTTGTCATTTGTAATATATATTTCTGGAATGAACATGGAACACAGCCTGAAGCTTGTGTATGAGTGTATGACAACTTTTGCTGTGTTTGGAAGTAGGTAAAGTAGTACCATAATTAGTGGCCATAGTTTGTTACTTTAGCCATATATTCTTATTGATACAATAAAGGCATGGATATACTACTCCATGGATATACAATAAAGGCATGGAGTATTTTCCACTTAAGGCTTAATCACTATACAGTCATCATGCCACTAGCTTTACACAGACAGTGGGATACTATTTGTGGTCTTTAATTTCTAGACTAGATAAGATGCTCATAATCGATTGTTTCTATGGTGGAAATTCACGGGTCAACATCTTCTCCTTTTTGAAAAAATAGAGAGCTCCATTTATGATGGAGATAAGCATAAATGAGAACGGTGAAATTCATTTTTAAAACAGAATGTAATAACTTCAATAAGATTGTCGTACTTTTCGGGAAAAATATGTTAATCCTAATCTGTCGTTTTGTGTCTTATTATTTCATAAACGAAACTCTTCATTTCTTTTCAAAAATGAAGTGATCAAAATTCCAAACTCACCTATTGTGTGAATGCTTTTGTTCTTGACAACATGCAAGCCAATCAATTAACACACTCCACACTCAGTACTTTTTTCAACTGGGGCTTAAGGTCCTTGGCCAGCTTCATTTAGCGTGTCGTTCTGCTATTTATAGTCTTCTTTACCTTACATTTCTTTCTGCCACCATTTAGCACTTTTTTCAACTCCAAAACTACTTGTCTTTTTTACTTCCCCTCACGTTTTGAGCAAAAATAGAGAAACATGCCTAATCTCTTAGGATAGGGCAAGGGCAATTGTAGATGATTGTACTTGTTGTAAGAAGGCAAAAATGGCATGTGGTGTACACAATAGGAATGGCTATCAACTTGGTAGGCATGGTTGATGGCTACCACATTGATAGGGTATTTTGATGTGAGATGAAGTCAAACACCCGCGGAGTCCAAAATATTGCATTGGTGTTGAATGAGCTTCCCAAGCTATGAAGCACGATACCGGGCACGACACAAACACCAACACACCAACACCGCTAATAATTTGAGAAAATCACATAATTCAGTGTGATTATATTTGTCGGTGTTGGACACGACACGTATCCGATACCGGGACACGCCTAATTCAAGGAGTGTATGTGCTTCATAGTTTGCAAAAAGTTTTGTAACCATTAAATGGAACACTGATAGGATCCCACATTAGGTGGCAAAGGGACAATTTCCACATCAATTGCCCAAGGTAGAGAGTTCATGTTAAGAGTGAGAGCAGGAAATGATAACTGAATTGTGTGAGGGAATATTCACATTGCTGAGAGTGGGAAGGAAATGATAACTGAATTGTGTAAGGGAATTCTCTTATAAGGATTCTTAGTGGAGAGAAAGGGAGTGAAATCATTGAGTTTGTTAGGCAGAGCATTGGCATTCTGAGTGGTCAATAGGATCTTCATCCTATTGTATTTTACTTTAATTTTCAGAAATAACACACTATATAATTTTCAGTACTGTCTTTACTTTATTGTTTCTACATTCTGGGTTCGCATCAAACATTATAGGACCATTTTTTTTCAATCACAATTCAGGGAGAAAATGGATTGCCCTTCTAATTTCCCTTTATGGCTTAACGCATAACATTGCTTTGCACACTTGCAATTTTAGGAAAGTTGGTTTCCCTAAGTACTTCCAGAATGAAGTGCCATTTCAACTTGCTGTGTGCATTGGCCAAATCAACTTTAATAGAAACAAGCCTTTCTTACCCTTTGAAACAAATTCTTGAGCAACAGTAATATTCTCATGGAAACTTCTCCCCAGAAACAAAACCAATTTCAAAAGGAGAGATAATGTCTGAAGGGGTAACTTTCAATATATTTACAACTACTTCAATAATTTGATGAGAATATTATTGACTGAAGAGATAATTCTCATCAAATTCTTTTGATGTTAGTTTTTAAGTAGATTTTAGTTTTATTCATAACTACATTATGTTTTGGATGATCCAAACTTGCTTGACAACGTTGATGACATGTTCAGCAACGGTATTCCAAGATTTCTGATAAAATCCTGCAAGAAAATCATCGAGTCCTGTCCAAGTGACTTCCACTCCTCATACTAAAAAACCATTTTTATTTCCTTGTTCTCAATCATGGAACTGAGATTGTTCATCACTCATTGGTTAAGTTCAGGAAAACTAAACTGAGTTTGGAATCAATTCATATTAACAAGAGTAATTGAGAACAATACTTCGTAAAAAACTGAGCTTTCCACTCCTCAGAGTTTCTAAGCATTTGAATTTTCTTATGACAATACTTATTATTCTTGTCCCCGTTAATGAGCTTTTTGGCTATGGATTTCTGGAACCAGTTAAGGTCTTATTAATACAAAAACGTGGCTAATTCACCCTGCCAAGCCTTTTCAAGTCTACAGAGATGTATGTTGAATCCACCTTCATTTTTACCTTTTTTTGAAGGCATCCAATTTTTAATAACAAATTTCTTTCTTTAATTTGGACGCTACCAAAGGTCAAAATCATCCACTCTTACAGTAAATTTTCCAAGTTATTCAGAGTGTGTCACCATAACTTCATAATTCCCCAACAATTTTATACCATATTAGAGATATAGATTAGTTTTTTTTTTGAAAAAAAAAAGTGCTTTATATGCTTGAATATAGTCATATTCGAAGCCTTATATGTTTTACCGTTTTGTGATATTAACATGGATGTTGTGAGTTTGTTCGTAAATTTATCCTTTTTGTTTTTAACGACTTTAAATTAAATATGGTTTATTTTTTGCCAAAAAAAGTGATCACCCAAAACTCAAATCAAACCTTTATATTTTATTATTATTAATATTATTTCTTTTATTTCACTCTAGATTAATACGTTTATCTTAAAAAAATTTGTGAAATTCTTTCCCCATACCTCATGCGCTGTTGAATTTTCCATTTTGCCTGTGTTCAAATTCTAGAAGCTAAGGCCAAGCACAATGGATCGAACCGACCATACTCGTTGATAACCGATAAAAGTTGGTTATCATGTTGCACTTAACTCTTATAATGGACAAAAAATTGAATGATCATTGCCTAAGACATCTAATCAGTGACTATTTAATGATTTTATAGTTTTAGTTGTTTTTAGTATTAAGTAATTATTTTGAACTAGTAATGCTTGTCATGGATGTTTGATGATGTAGGTTAAGGAATGACTCTGAAGATATGGGAAGCTACAACGTGGACGAAGGTTGCTTTGCTGAAAATTTGGAAAGCTGCAGTGCCCTGGATTGTTAGCCGGGTCGTACATAGTACGAACGCATGAGACCACATATGGCCATTGCTTAACGAGGAAGAATATGAGTTGTCCCCAATGATTGAAATCCTAGGAATAATAAAGGAATATGTCAGGAGTAGGTAGGATATGATAAGGACAATCCATATGTAAAATGACCAAAGGGTACAACTTATACTGGTTGGCCTTGTACTATCAAAGGACAACAATGTGTTGGTGTCAATGGTCCAAAAATTCATTATAGAATTGGAGAGGCCAGTTTACGGCCAGGGTTAGCAGCTTTAGAGTTCTCATTTCATCTCATCTTCTCCATAGACGAGCATGAGTGCTGGATTCTAGAGGTTTAGAGTTAGATTACTTGGTGATGCTTCGGCTCACCACTTTCCTTCAAGGATTGAAATATTGTACTAACTCTATTTAATCTATCAATTTAGTTTTCCATATTTTTATTTCTATTTTAGGGGTTCAACTCACCATTAGCTAAACCTCTTCTTTAGGTTTAGACATGGTGAGGTTATGACTTTTATTTACTTGCGATATATAAAGCTGTAGCACTGAGCTTCTTTCTAACAAAATGTTTTAACTCAAAATCCTTAGAAGTAAAATTTGATCACTTTTATTTCTAATGCTATAGCTCCCTAATCCTTAACCGGTATGAGAGTGGAACATGTTTGTTAGATATGAATTTGTCCTTAAGCATCGTGAAGTGAAAGGATCACGAGAGACTGTTTGAATGTTAACTTGAACTTAGAAGAGACTGGTAGCTATAGCTGAGTGCTAAGATCTTGGTAGGAATCTTGTTATAGGCTAAATGGCTTAGGTGGAGTATTCTTCGTGAGGAAAAGGTGAGCACCTAACCTAACAATGGTTACGTGTTAAGTTCTGCATAATTGTACCCCTAACGATGTGTCGTTGCAGCCTTAACACGATGAATGAGGTAACACTCCCTAAGACCAATTGGTTGCCAGGAAGCCGGATAGAGATACAACTTTGTGAATCACAGTAGCTATAGGAAGCTATAACTCTGTGAGGCACAAGAACCATACAAAGCTATCACTCTGTATATCGCAGTAATGTTTATTATAGCTGAACTTAGTTTAAACCACACTTTCCATCTTGAGAATTTCTAAATCTTTTTAACTGTTGTCCCAAACTTAACCTTTTATATTTATTGTTGTGACAAATGATTTATTTTATTTTCTTACAAACAAGTTTTCTACTAGAAAGCTATACGAAGCTATAGCTTCACAGTTCCTATGAGATCGATATCTTTTTATACTTTAACTTGGACATTGTATACTTGCACTCAGTCTTTCCACTTTAAAATACTCATAGTGTTTTGGGAGACACCGCTCGTCCATTCCTTGTGGCCTTAAACGCTAGTAGGCAGTTTAAATCAGGTCACCGAGTCATTGAGGTCATTCGTATGGGTCAACTACAAATTGGTTTGGGTGGGTTTTTGGTTCCACCAATGACTGAACTGAACAATTATTATTTTGATTTTTTACCCTTGGCCCAAATCCATTTTCTGAAGCCCAATTCCCCCTAACCCAAATGTGTTTCCATTATAAAATGCAATATTGTACAACTACAAGCCACTCATCAAACCCTAACAGCCGCAACATCGATATCCTGAGAGGCATAACGAACCAATTCTCTCTTTAAATCATATCATCATCTCTAAAAAATTATTCTTTTCTCAATCTTCATCTCTCAATTTTCCCTTCATCACTCAATTATACTTTCTCTCTCAAAGTTTTTCTTTTTTGTTGATATTGTTTTGGCACGGAATGGTGTAACAAGGAAGCAAAAGGAGCACAGAGGGCAAGGACCATTGTATGGTTTTCTTGAGTTTTATATTGGTATTCCTTTAGATCTATTGTTTAGGGTTGTTTTCTTGAGTTTTCTGTTGGTATTATTTTAGATCTATTTTTTCTTAGATTTTTTAGATCTATGTTTATGTTCTAGTCTACATTGTTTTTGTGTTTTCTTGAGTTTTCTGTTGGTATTCTTTTAGATCTATTGTTTAGGTTTGTTTTCTTGAGTTTTTCCGTGGGTATCAGTTTAGATATATTTGTTAGGTTTTTTTTAGATCTACGTTTATGATCTAACCTACCCTTTTGTTTTGTGTTTTCTTAAGTTTTTCGTAGATATTCCTTTCGATCTATTTTTTGGGTTTATTTTCTTGAGTTTTCCGTTGGTATTCCTTTAGATCTATTTTTTAGGTTTGTTGTTGTTGTTGATATGAAAGGACTTACATTTTATTTTTACCTTGTAAATTCATGATTTAATTCATTTGTGTGCAATGTAAGTGATTATTGTCTATTGACACATTTTTTGGAAGCTCATTTATTTTATTTTTACTCCATTCATTATATATATATTTGACATAAAAATAATAGAAAATATAAATAATTTTCAACTACAATCATAAAATGGAAAATAATGGCTAACTTAAGTGCAACTATCTCGTTTTGGTTTGTTTATCGGATAACCAAATTGTGATTTCCAGGTATACCGCCTAATTTAGGAAAACTTTAACATGTTTTCTGATTATGTTTTTTTCTTTTTCGTTTTTTATCTTTATAGATTTCTAATTGGTTTTAGTTTGTTGATTTTTATGTAGTAATTCTTTGCCATTTTTTCAGTGGTGCAATGCAAAAGACGAGATGGTAAGATAATACATGTAGAGCGCGACGATACATCACCAAGTCATGATATGGTTTGTGATCAGCAACATGATCAATCGTTTGATTCAGACGGAGAGCACCCATACATCAGGAGGTGGAGCAGCCTGCACATGTGGTAATGGAGCAAATCATATATCGTGAGGTGGAGTAGCCCATAGATGGTGTATAGGGGAGGACCTTATGACTTGTCTCTTCTCACATAGCATGAGGACCTCATTTTTCGTAGGTTGTGGTATGGTCAAGTAAGTACTTAGTTGAATTGTTTGATTAATTTCTTTTTGGAATGCAAGAGGGTCGAAGTTCAAAAAAAAAAAAGTAACACCAGTCTTGTCAGCTAATAATAAGTAACTAATTTAAGCGAGACATCTTTTAAAATCATCAAATCAGTACCACTTTCACACACTAATTTTGCAAGAGCATCCACACAAGAATTGAATTCCTGATAAACATGACAAATTCAAACATCCTAATCCAATCCCAAAATCTCTCAAAAGTTAATGAGTAAACTCTATCAAGATTCTGAAACACCTCTACCTTTCATAAGAATTTGATTGCTTTATTATTTGTAATAAGTTTTTATTAATTTTAATTGTTTTGATTGTTTTATTCAGTTAAACAATAATGTTTTATTAGTTTTAATTGTTTTGATTGTTTTATTTAGTAATAAAATAATGTTTTATCATTCTTTTTTTTGAAAGAATGTTCTATCATTCTTAATTGTTGTGATTGTATTATTTAGTTATATAATAATATTTAATTTAAAATTTATGCAGGAGCATAGTAAAAGGAATTAAAGGTAACATCGCACGGTAAAAGATGTCCATGCTGCTAGTTAGGTTTACTAATTTTCCAAACAAAAGTTCAATTCTTGTAAAGGCAAAATATACACTTATATTTAGGAATTTTTCAAACTGCGGTAGATATTGATGGGGAGCAGCTGCTTTGGTTACATTGTACTTGAAAGGTGATCTTATGTTTACCGGTAAGTGACTTGGAGGATGTGTGACACTTATGCAAGTATTTTTATAATAATGTTAGAGACAAAAATATTATTATTGTTTTGATATTTATTATTATAATAATTTATCATGGTTTCAATTTATTATTATAGTTTTGCTTTATTATCATTTCTATTTTTTTATTTTGTAACACTGTTGGATTCTTGATTATATTTTTACTCTTTGTAATCGACCACAAATCTGGATTTTTTGAGATGAGCCAGGAAGAGGTGTTGCTCGAGCTATGTGATGGAAGTATAAACAGGAGACTCTTAAGGTTCATCAGATACATAGGGTGATAGATGACATGTATGACACCTATAGATGTCATATGACATCCATTTGAGAATTGATGTCAGGTAATCCCACTTGATAATATATGTCTTTACGGTGGTTGTCGTCTTTGATGGTGCAACAAAGTAGTTTCTTACTTGTCTGAGAGGTGCCTCCGACATGTTGGATACATAAATATATACCACCACCACCTTCATATGGCCATACCTTTGATGTAGATACCGAGCAAATTGATTACTATTTTAGTGTGCATTGAGTCATTGGAAGAGCACTTTTGATGACATATTCATTTGAGGTCACCTGGACATACATGGAGTGGTACTACAAAACATCACACCCTTGTTTGATATGCCTTGCTGAGATATGTATAGACTAGTCTCTATTCCAACGTATAAAGTCCCAACCGATGCATGATCTTATTTGAGATCGTCTTTGATTGCTTTAGAGCTACAAGGTTACTTAAACAAGTTTGGGGAGATGCCAAAGGAACCCATGTTTAGGGGTTTGTGTGAGCATTAGACTTGACTCGTTGTGGACATTTAGATTATTTATCTTATCTTATTTATCTTAAAGCTCAATACAAATGCCTAAACACGAGTTCTTTTGCATCCCCCTGAACTCGTCTATGTGACCATGTAGCTCGGAAGAAATTGAAGACAATCTCGAATTAAAAGGTCCTACGTCATTGGAGACTTTGTACGCTATAAGAGACTAGTCTATGTGGATCCTCAGTAGAGCATATGAAACGAGGTTGTGATGCTTTGTCATACCAATCTATCTATGTTTTTTGTGACCTTAAATTAATATGTCACCAGAAGTGATCCTTCAACGAATCGATGCACACTAGAATGGTAATCAATCCACTCGACATCTACATCAAAGGTATGAAAATCTGAAGGTGGTGGTAGTATATATTCTATGTCCAAATTGTCGAAGGCAACTCTCAGGCAAGTAAGGAACTACTTTGTCGCACCACCGAAGACAACCGATGTAAATACATGTATCATCAAATGAGATTACCTGACAATGGCTCTCAAATGGATGTCATATGACATCGATGAGTTTCTAAACATCTATCAACCTCTGTATCTAATCAACCTTAAGAGCCCTCTGCTTATACTTCCACCACATAGCTGGAGCAAAACCTCTTTATGGCTCATCACATGAAATCTAGATTTTTGCTTGATTATGAAAAGTTAGAAAATATTCATGAATCCAACTTTGTTATATAATAAAAGAAAATAGAAATAATAATGCATTATAACTATAATAAATGAAAACTATAATAGTAAGTTGAAACTATAAAAAAAATTATTATAATAAATAATCAAAACAATAATAATAAAAATAAATAATTCATCTATAACATTACTATAAAAATACCGGTAGAAGGGTCACATATCCCCTGAGCTGCTTACAAGTAAATATAAAGCCATATCTCAGGTACTTGTACAATGTAATTGAAGCAGTGACACCCCAATAACTCCTTTTTGATAGGTGTCAATCATCTTCATACTTACTAGTCCTCTGAAGTGTGCTCAGTCTAGAACTTTCTAGCCAATCCTCTATAACAAAGGGAAGTTGTTGAGAAACGCAACCCTCCAAATTTTCCCATGTTATGCTACCTTTAACTCCTTTTTGATACCATGCTTCTGCATATATTTAAATTAAATAATATTTTAATACTAAAAAACAATGAAACCAATTAAAAATCATAAAACATTACATATATAACTAAATAAAACCAATCAAAACAGTATCACGCTTCAGTGTATATTTTGGCATTGAGCCTCTCTATGGAGGTGTGTTTGACACCGTTAGTTCTCTTTTAATTTGTGCATTTGAGGCACTGTGCAGTTGTTTTGCATGTTTCTTGGTGCTCTGTTTTGTCTTCTGGTGTGCATTTTTTGTTGTCCGATTTCAAGCATCTTTTTTTCTCCAAATTTGCTTGTTAGCATTATCTATTTCACTTATGCGGTCGTATATCAAGTCTTGTTGTCAATTTCAAGTTGTTCGTTTTTGTAATTTGTCCAAGTCGCTATTGTCATAGTGTGTCTTCTAGTGTGTTTTCTACTACTTCATATTTTGTTTAGATTGAAGTTGTGCCACCGTAATCCATTTCAATCACAGTTTCATCCGCTGGAGTGAACGTTGACTCTATTGTTTTATTTTAAAGTTGTGACACTTCCGGGTTAAGGTTTTAGTAGCCAGAGTGAGCATTACCCTAACACCTTTTTTTGTATCCTCTTAACCAATGTCACAAGGGCACTCTCTTTAGTATTTTCCTTCTTCTCAGCTGGGATATGGTACGAAGTTCAGAATGCAGCTGTTCATAGTAATTTTCTCGTCGAATCTATCTTCTATCTACTGCAACATTTGTCTACGAGTCATCAATAACGTTTTGCTGCACTTTGTTGGAGTTTATGGAAGCACCGTAATCTGAAAGTATGGGAAGATACTGATCATGAGGTTAGCACTACTGTTGTGGATAGAGCTTGCATGCTGATTGCAGACTGGGAGGACGCAAATTCCCCACCTTCAAGCATACTATTGCACGCGCATGGACAACAGGTGCAATCTGCCACACACCTGCAGCAAGCCTCGCACCAGCACCATCCTCACACAGGTGCTGTCATGCATCAGTGGATGCCACCAAGTCTTGGGAGATACAAATGTAATATTGATGTGGCCTTTTCAAATCAATTTCAGCGGACTTGTATTGGCGTCTGCCTTCAGGATGATTCCGGAACCTTCGTGTTGGCTAAGACGTTACAGTTCAATCATCGTTATCCTGTAGCAGTTGGTGAAGCTTTGGGTCTGTTTCATGCTCTCCTGTGGCTGCAAGACATGCACTTTGATTATATTGATTTTGAGCTTGATTCAAAGGTTACACGAGATGCTTTCCATTCTCGCCATAGCGATGTTACAGAATTTGGAAGTATCATTACTGCTTGTAGAGAGATGTTCTCTCTTTCTTTTCCTAACTCCTGGGTAGAGTTTATTAGACGACAAGCGAATTCGGCTGCTCATACTCTCGCAAGAGAAACCGCTTCCCTAGCTAGTCCCGCTAATTATTATGTTATCCCAAATTGTATTGAAACACTATAATTCATTACAATAAAAAATATTTACATGAAAATTCATTACAATCAAAAATAGAATAAAAGGATATAGTTCTAGCTCGTGTACGATACACACATCTACATTATCTTAATTTAAAGTTTAAGTTAACTTCATCACTCTACAGTTAGTTAGTGGACGATGTCTTTTCCCAACTCAACCAATTAAAGCTATCGATTCATAAAACCAATGGGGGTTTGGGATTCAAGGACTTATCAGCTTTTAACCTTGCGATGTTGGGCAAGCAAGGGTGGAAATTCCTAACAGAACCTCAGTCTTTAGTTTCTCGTATTTTTAAAGCTCGGCATTTCCCTTCTAAATCCTATCTTGATGCCACTGTTGGTCATAATCCGAGTTTTGTTTGGCGTAGTATCTTACGCGCTGGTTTCATCGTGCGAGGTGGGGCAAGGTGGACTATTGGTTCTGGTGCGGATATACCTATTCTTGACGCCCCCTGGCTGTCTCATGGAGATTGTATTGATGGAAATATCATCGGAAGCCATTATATTCGTGATTTTAAGGTTCAAAGTCTACTATCTGACCATCGTAAAGGCTGGAATGTTCCTCTGATCCGGCAGGTTTTTAGTAATGATGTGGCTGATCGCATTTTGAATACGCCATTGTTCAAACAAGTTCAACACGATCATTTGATTTGGAAGGCGGAGAATAATGGTTGTTACTTGGTAAAAAGTGTGTATAGATTATGTGTTGAAGAGTTAATCGACGTTTCTCATCTTCGTCGTCCCGGAAATTGGAAGGATATTTGGCGGCTTAAGGTTCCGCCAAAAATTAAGCATCTGTTATGGCTTATGTGTAGGGGTTGTCTACCTACCCGCATCCGGTTGCAAGACAAGTGTGTGTCGTGTCCGACGATGTGTGCTAGCTGCAACTCTAATCATGAGGACCTGAACAACATTTTCTTTGAATGTCCTTTTGCAATTCAGGTTTGGAAGTCAGCAGGAATGTGGTTTGATGTCCAACATGCAGCCATGCAAACCGATTCTGCTGTTGAGGCCATTTTCTATTTGCTTCGTAACTTGTCTGTGAAACTTAATCAACGTTTTGCTGCATTATGTTGGAGTTTGCGGAAGCACAGAAACCTTAAAATTTGGGAGGATGTTACTGAGATTAGTGCTGCAGTTGTTGACAGAGCATGGGTGTTAATTGATGACTGGCAGGAAGCTAACGCACCGCAGCCGAACGTGCATTCTGCTGCAGTTCAGCAGCGCATGTCACAGCAGGTTGCTGGCCAGCAGCTGCCTTCTGTCATGGTTCAGCAGACCATGTTGCAGCAACATAATGCCCATATAAGCACTGCTGTTCAGCAGTGGAAACCGCCAAGTCTCGGGAGGTTTAAGTGCAATGTTGACACGGCTTTTTTGGAGCAATTTCAAAGGACAGGTATAGGGGTTTGTTTACGGGATGATACCGGAACTTTTAGGCGACAAGCGAATGCGGCGGCTCATGCCTTGGCAGGAGAAGTCATTTCCTTATCTAGTCCCACCATTTATTATGTTATCCCAAGTTGTATCGAATCCATTATTATTAATGAAATGCTATAAGCACCTTTCTCTAAAAAAAAAAAAAAAGGTTAGTGGACGATGTTTTTAACCCTTTATTAGGTGATTATGCTTAGTTATCGTTGTAGGCAGTTATTTTCCATGATTTTCTTTAAAGTTGTAATCTCCATTTCGGTAATAAAAAAGTTGAATTCTCCAATTTTTTAAAGAAAAAAAGTTATAATGAGAGAGGAAAACAGATTCAATTTCTGTATAAAGAAATAAACTCAGGGGTCTTTGTCTGCCACTTAAATATTAGAATATGCAAATATAAGAAATTGCCTAATACCTAACTTAGTAAGTTTTCTCTCCACAATGCATGGCAAGACTGAAGTCTTTCCGAAACTTTCCACTCTGAAATGACCAACTTACTGGACCATGTTTTCCTGCTCTAAGGTTTTGGTGCCGTTTCACGCAGTAACAAGATAATGACCATTAATTTGTGATTGAAGGATTCAGATTTTAAATTGAGTTCACACAGTAAAACAATCTCGACTGTTCATTCCAATCTGACGGATAGAAGCTGTAAATGCGTTAGCAGGGAATCCAAATCGCAACTTACTCTCTTCGTTTCCTTTGAATTAAAACTGAGTAAATCATCAATTTAATTTCTCAACTATCAGTGTCTTTCAATTTTAGTTCTTAATTAAACTATATAAATACTACTATCAAATTAGTTTCAAAGTTAGTAAAATTTGTCAATTATTGTAATTTTTTAGCATTACATCTTTTTTTAGCAAAGCATTGACATCATAATAATATGTACTTTGTGCCAAAATATAAGTATGGACTAACTTGACTTATTCATATATTTTAGATCCCACTCATTATATATATTGTCATAATCTAGAGAATAAATTGAAGAAGAAATAAAAATTTAGGAATTAAATTGATCGAAGTATATAACTTATTTTGCTAATTAAGAAGTCTAGCTCCTTCCACTAAATCTTTCTTGAAATTTTTGTATAGAAAGTGATATAATTATGACTTTGAGTAGTGTTTAACTTGTATTTTTAAGACAATTTTTTTCTCTTATGCATTTCTTAAACAATGCATTCAAGACATTTGTCATCAACAAGACCCTTATTATTTTGATTACATAAACCATATTTTTGTTGCTGACATAAACCAGATATCATCGACTCGCAACTAAATAGATTAATTGCTCGATCCTTGTGAAACCCGAACATGTAGCAAACTCTTCTAAATGTTTTAACGATATTACTACATGTTTGAGTCATATAACTATTGGTTCGGAATCCATCTCTGACCGTTACCTATAAAAAGACACATGATGAGAGAATTGAATTGAAGGGAGTAATTAACTGCGAATATAATTGCGGGTCCATCCCATCAAACCTGATATGGAGTTTGGTGAAAGTAAGTCAATGCACAATTAAAAGCTAAATGAAGAAAAATAAAAACAGTTAAATTCCTACTCGACTATATTTAAGCCTGGTGTTGAAATGGTGGTGCGTGCGTACAGTGGGAGGTTGGAAAAAAATGTATGCGCATTGTGAATGCTAGCTAATAGTCATCCCTATTTCTTCACACTCGGACTTGTTCTTCTAGATTAGTTGAAAAATTACATAATGCAAGAATGATTGATGCTAACTTTTCTTCGGTGTTTGTTTAACATGTGTAAATTGTATATATTAAAACAACTAAAATTAATATTTTTTTATTTATTGAAAAACAACAATAATATAAAAAGTTACATATGTAATATAAATGAACAAGTTTCAAGAATTTACTATTTTAAAACTTGCAAATTTGCAAATGATAAAGTTTTTTCTTTTTTTTTAAACTTTAAATAGCTTAATGGTCATACTAACATATCTAGAATGTATTCTCAGTTTTTCTCGAGTGGAATTATCTCGGATTTCTTCGATTGTTAAATCTCAACCATTAAACATAGAGAAAAAAATAGATATAACATTATAAGAAAAATATGGTTAAATATGTTTTTGGTGCTTATAAATATACATACTTTTCGTTTTAGTCTCTTTAAAAATTCCTTCAACTTTTAGTCCCTATAAAATTTTCAATCATTACTTTTGGTCTCTATTTTTAAGTCAACTTTTGTATTTTGTAATGAAATTGTATAGAAATGTGTAAAAATCTCTCCCAATTTTTTTTTAACAAAACATAAATTAAATATGACTTTTTACCGCCGAAAATAGAAAAAAAATCATATTTAGTTCATGTTTTGTTAACAAATTCTAATTTTTTTTTGAAGAGATACTTATAATATTATAAATTTTTTTTTTCAAAAAATAATATTATAAATTTTTCTGTAAAATGTTATTCAAAAATATGAATTCTACATATGAGTATACTTAAAATGAGGGACCAAAGTGAAGATGGAAAACTTTTGGGGACAAAAAATCGAAGAATTTTTTTAGAGAGACTGGAAAAAAATGTTTGCATATTTATAGGAACCAAAAACATATTTAACTAAAGAAAATAAGATATTGAATTTGTGGTTGAAATGTAACAATTGAGAAAAATTGAGAGAATTCTTAATAGACTGTCCAAGTCTCCTTATATAGAGGAGGTGTGCCATGAGTAGCGTAAATCCTACATTAGAAGGTTTATGTCTCGTCCCTATGAGCATAGCTCAGATGGCAGGGACATGCATTGTTATATGCATGGGTCGGGGTTCGAACCTCAGACACCCCACTTATTCACTTGAAAAAGGTGAATTCTATCCACTAGACTACTTGAAGAAAAAAAAGGTTTATGTCTCCTTATATAGAGGAAGTGCAGGTTGCTGGTGTGTTAAGGCAACTTTTATTATCAGATTACAATAAATGAGGTGTTAGTGTTGTGGTCACAAATGTTGCTGACAAATCATTTCATTATCAGATTTAGAGGTAGCAAAAACTTTAACTATGTACAAAAAGCTTGATATTTGCAAAAAATGCCTTTCTTGGATCTTAGACATACGCTTTCAAAGTGTTCTTGACATTGGAGCTCACAAAAAATCTCCCACCTATGTTGATTTTATCATTAGAGATCATATTACTTTCATCGCTTGCTTACATAGTTTACATCTTTTACATGTTAGGCGTAATGTCAATAAAGTGCTCTTTATTTAGGTAAATAATTAAAACATCAAAATTAATTTTTTTAAAATCTAAAATAAACGGGACCTATACATATATCATAACTATTTGTATTTTGTCATGATTTTTTTTTTTTTTTTTATAAAAAAAATTT
>Ga0228710_1003244_pt1 | contig 25934 bp, 12 predicted proteins | sample MedpolnodulmetaG_FD_177995 | JGI IMG/M metagenome (GOLD analysis project Ga0228710, IMG submission 177995) | Root nodule microbial communities from Medicago polymorpha collected in Santa Monica, California, United States - pink nodules | ecosystem: Host-associated > Plants > Roots > Nodule...
TATAAATAATTAATTTTAATGTAAAAAATGAAGTAGCTATATAAAAGGGAAAAAATGAAATTGTTTTAAAATCTAAAATATATTGATTCGTTGGTGTATAAAAAAAAAACCGTTTAGCAAATATAAGAAATTATTTTTTTCTTAGCAAACGTTAGTTTCCTACATCTTATATCTTTTGTTAATGAGCAGTACAAAATTATATATATTGCAGAAAACTATGGTAGGCAAACATCGTGGGATCTCCTCCGGAAACCTAGTCGATACACAAAGTGCATTCTCCCCCACTCACCGAATTTTCTCAACACGTAAGAGTTAGGGATCAAACACCGGTCACTTGCTTAAAAGGCATAGATCTCTTACCGTTTAAACCAATTGATTGTGGTCAACAAAAGCATATACTTGAGACAAATTATATATTTTAAACAAAATAAATTAATTAAATAATATTGAGAAGAAGACGAATTAAATTACCCATGCAGCCATCTGGATGATACGGGTTTCCTTCATAACCTTCCTTACATTTACATTGGTAACCAAAATCATTGTCCACATCAACACAATCACTATTCTTCTTGCAAGCATAGTCATCTTCCTTACAAGTTTTTCCCACACTCCAATCAAGAATCAATGGAAGCTTTGTATAAGGAAAATTGTCCAAATGAGCAACAGAAAAATTATAGGATCCATCTTTAACAGCAAAAGAATAGCTACATCCCCAAAATTCCGTGGAATTAGGAAAATCAAAAACTTGTACACTTATATTCCTCATCATATGTGGAATATCAACTTGACAGCAACCAATACCCGAACATGTTCCGTTTTCAATGCGATTTCGATTACCGTAGCATCTTGATAAGCAACCGGTTGAATATGTTCCATCGTTGTAAATGCTGTTGAGATAACCGTAACTATCACAACCAACCGTTATGAACTTGTTTTCCGTGCTTGATATCCTGAAACGGGCAGTGTCTAAGGTGGGTTGAGAATAATTTTCACTATTACAATAACCTGAGACAAAAGTCGTCACTTCAAGTTGACCTTGGAGGATGTTTATATTGTATACTTGTACATTGCCCCAAAGTAATTTTGTGTCATTTTCACATATGAGTTCAAATTTGGGCTCCAGGAAACATGGTCCTTGATTTGGTATTGATGATATTGATATTCCAAATGGAAATGGAATTTTTACATCACCACATGTGTTTTTGCAACCGGGTAGGGATGAAGAAAAGGATTCATTGGATGCAAATACTGTTGTGACCATCGATATTGTAACTATTAAAATTGTGCATAATTGCGTGAGGTTTGTGTTCAGTTTCATTGTGTGTATTTCAATTGACTAGTCGCTTGCACTGATTGGAAGCAAAAGAGAAGAGGGTTTCATTTATTTATATATGATTTTTAAAATTTTATCATATACAGTAGAAACTCTTTAAATTAATACTCGGTAAATTAATAAACTCTCTAAAATAATAAATTAGTCCGGTCCCGACTTGGACCAATGTAAAAAATTGAAAAACTCGATAAAATAGTAAGATAATAATTTTTTGGGAGATCCCTTTATAATTTTCGGTCCCAAGAAAATCATAAATTAATAATTCATAGAAACTGAAAAAAAATATATTACACTCTATTGAAATATGATTCAATAGTTGTCTGTTTTCCTTTAAAGTTCAAGTCTGTTTGGAGCTCATCTCTAAATTTTCTTATTGCATCCAATAGCTCAGGTGTTGTATTTTTGAATTGAATTTTTCCAATGCATATGAACACAGTAGTTACTAATTTACGTTGAGTCTCAAGATTCGTTGCAACGTAATTCTAAGAGGCATAAACATATTTGCCTTTTTATTTGATATGTACTGTATAATTACTTAAAAACTCTTTAAATTAATAACTCTCTAAATTAATAAATTTTTCCGATCCTGACATTATTAATTCATAGAGTTTCTACTGTATATTTTTTATTTTGTGATTTTGGCTGCTAATTATTTTTGTTGACTTGGAATGCAGATTGACATGGTATGGTCGCATATACTTTAGCCGGCATAGCAGCCCATAGAATTTGATAGTATTCCACACAAATGGTGAGTTTTTTCGTCCGTGAAAAGAATATAATATAGGAGTAATTGTTATTGTAAAACAAAATACATAATGCAGCTGTTAGTTAAATTTTACATGGAAATATAACTGGTGTTATCGGGGCACTCTTCAAGAACTATAACTAGCAAATATTTACAAAAATGCGTATATAAATGTATTGTAAATAAGAATATTTGACTTTTTAAAAAAAAATAATTGCTTATTATTTTAGAATGCTTAAAGTGTGTGTAAGAACACTCATTAACAAAACTCATTTTTATATAGGAAATCTGTAATCTTAATCGTACAAGGAAACTGAAAGTCAATTTCGAGCATGTTCAACACATGAGTAAGATTCTCTCCATTTTTCAAAACTGTAGTGCTATATCACACGAAGAAAAACATCCCAAGCATGTCACGAATTGATTATGAGCGTTGGATATTTGAATTTTTAGCAAAACATGGATGTATAAATATAAAGGGGTCATCTTGCAGCGACATGTCACCATCGTGAGGTTCTCGTGAGTCACTATTTAGAACAACAAACATTTCCCCTCTCCATACGAAGGATGTCATTTAAAAAGATAGACACAAAAAATAAATGATAAAAAATCATTAAGTAGATCTCATCATTATTAATTATTTTATGTTTTTTTTCAAAAAAAATAATTGCATCTTTATTTTTTTAAATAAAAGAAATAGAGATAATCTTAAATGGATAACTCCCTAAAAAAAACTGGAATTTTAAAATGGCATCCATTTTGCACTTTCTTTCTTCAAACCACCACTACCTTATTTCATCATCCAATGACAAATTTCGTTTTTTTATAATGGCTCTTGCTAAAAAGTGTCTATATATAGAACACTTGTTAAGGACTAAAAATCTATTTTTAAATTTTTCAACGTATTGAATGCATCATTCTCAAGACCAATTTTTATCTTAAAGCTTTTTGACAAGTGCTTTAAGAGCACATGTTAGCATTTTTCTTTTATAAGATTGTAATTTAACATTGTCGTAAATCCAACGTTCATGGACCTAGGAGACATGACACTATGTATGACTCATTGAATTTTATGTAGAAAGTCAACAACATCTGGTACTAGAAAGCCAAAAACGTCAAATGTGAATGGTATAAAAGCACATTGATTATCATAACACGCTCTCTCATGTTTGGCCACATTGCTTTACACAACTTTAATTTAGAGTTGCATGTCCTATCGTAAAAGTCGCGACCCCTAATCCCATAAGTCGTGAAACCCCAGTCAAGTCTTCACACGCATGTTTTTGTCTTACCCATTCGCACAACATCAAATCCACTGACCTAATTGTCGATCTTAACCATCTAGTGAGCTAAGTGTCAATCCCTAACAAAGTCATGTTTGTACTTAAAGCTCGGAAGCTTTTTACAATGAATTACATGCTCTCCAAAAGTATCTAGGCACGCCTTATGACCAAATGGCACACCTCATCAATAGGAATATAGTTGAATCATTAAGCGATATATAAGGATAGTACGATACTCCACTGATAACATATGCTGACCTAAACTATCAATAGGATAACTATAAAAAAAATTAGATCATGTGCTGCTTGCAAACACCCAAAAACTAAGTTCAATCTTGTGGTCATGTTAAATTACACTTTCATATCTTAAACACTTTTACTAAAAATGGCACTCGCTAAAAAAATTTATGCTTTAGGAGGGACGAGCAATCAATAGGGATAGCTATAAAAATTATGAATATGTGTTGCTTCCAAACACCCAAAAACTGACTTCAATTTTGTGCTCATTTAAACTACACTTTCATATCTTAAACATTTTTACTAAAAATGGCACTCGCCAATATATTGTGCTTTAGGAGGGATGGTGTCCTTGCTAGTAAAACGGCTAATCTCCAAATTTGAAACCCTACCACGAAGATCATCCAAAGCATTCTCCAAATCCGTGTTCATACCATATATCTCACTGTCTCTCAAATATGATTTAGTTGCACCCAAGACTGTGCGTCGGAAGTCACAAAAGCTTATTATTGGATATTATTTATACACAATACAAAGTCTAATTACAAAATTTTATTGGATAATTCATACATATATATTACAAAGTCTATTTACATAACTTGTTGGATGATTAGATTATCCACGCATAATACACAATCTAGCATAAAACCAAATGAAAGCTATAGATTCAACAAGTCACTAATATAATAATCATCTTCCATCATCCAATAAGGACATTGGTGCATGAACTTTCAAGCTGTCATACCCACTATATCCATCCTTGCTGCTATCACCAGTTCCATAATTAATGTTGGATGATGTATCTTGAAGCAAGGATTGAGTTTCCTCTATATTTATCTCTGAATTAGTCCAAGGGTGCTTTTCCCCTAACCTCATACCTTCCAACTCCATAGCCACTTCTTTCATGCTAGGTCTTTCCTCGCCTGTAAGTCTCAAGCACTTTGCTGCAAGGATAGCTACTTGTTTGACTTCCTCTTTATTTTCTTCATTCAAGATACCAACTTGAAGAACTTCAAACATGTGATTCTCTTTTAAAAAAGATAGGAAGTGATTAGCAAGACTTCTTTTATCTTCCGGCCTAGTAAAAGAAATAGGTTTTTCTCCGGTTAATAGCTCTGCAAGAACGACACCAAAACTATAAACATCACTTTTATCTGTTAACTGGTGTGTTTGCATATACTCTGGATCTAAGTATCCAAGAGTTCCTTGCACCACTGTGGCTATCTCAGTGTGATCAATTGGAACCAATCTTGAAGCTCCAAAATCAGACACTTTAGCAGTGTAATTGACATCCAACAGAATGTTGGTACTCTTAACATCCCTATGAATAATTGGTATTGATGCAGCTGAATGTAAATAGGATAAAGCTGCAGCGGTTTCTGCTGCTATCCTTAACCGCGTCTTCCAAGTTGCTTTATTAGCTTTATCTATATTGTGTATGAAATCGAAAAGGGTGCCATTGCTAACAAATTCATAGACTAGTAAAGGAACTTCTGTCTCCAAACAACATCCCAGGAGTTTGACAACGTTTCTGTGATTTATTTGCGACAGAACAACTACCTCGTTAATGAATTGTTCCACTTGGGTAGTATCCATTATTTTAGACTTCTTGATTGCAACAATTCTATTGTCTGCCAAATTTCCTTTGAAAACTGTACCAAAACCTCCTCTACCAATAATTAAGCTCTCATCGAAGTTGTTGGTTGCCTTCTTAAGCTCGTCTTCTTTGAATATATGAGCAGTTCCTGATGTGTCTTCCCTTTTAGAGAGTTTGCGTAACAAAATGAAACCACCGTTTTGTTGAAAGAATTTCTCTTTTAAATTTTTGAGTTTTCTTCTCTGATATATCACGTACAACGCTGCAATCCCCACAAATAGAATAATAAAACCTGCACTTGCTCCTGCAATAATTTTTTTTGAAGGCAATGAAACGCCAACACAATCACCAATGTTTGACACTATATAGACTCTTCTGACATATAGACACCACAAGATAAGAATTTCAGACGATGAACTTAATTGAATGTAAACACATGTTTAGGCGTTGCATGTGTTAGTGAGTCAGACACCAAATAAGCCATCAATATGTCGGTTACTTAGGTTGAAGGCCATTATTGAATTAACTTTCCCCTTATTTAAAAGCAATAATTTGGGGATAATAAATTGAGATTATGCTTAGTTTCTTACCTATAGATACCTTTGCGAGTACATCTTGTCGACGGCACCCTCCTTCTTTTGTTCCTTTTCCAGATTGACCATCGAGACAAAAACATTCGTGAGAGCCATCTGTATTGCGACAATGATTTTCATCTATGCATGTATGATTTGTTGTCTTACATTCATCGATGTCTGCAAATGCATATAAAAAATAAAAGTGTATGTATTATCAAACAAAAAATGCATATAAACAAAATAATATCATATATATTGTCAAACACAACTCATCTGGTTATATGTACCATTTCAAACGCATTTTTAGCGGCAGGCTTTTCATTACACCTTAATTGACTAAGAATGTCTGTAATTGTTCGAGTGCTGTTAAATTTGATTTGTTTTAGGTGCGCTATATATGCAGAGTTCGCTATTTCAAGGTAAACCTGCAGAATATTGTGGGTAGCAATTTTTGGGTATTAGCATTTGTGCCGAGTCTTTCATGTTGTTGTGTTGGTTAGTTGAGTTATTTTGCTAACTTGTGATTGTCCTTCTATTCTCTATTTTGCACACCTTATGCAAGATAGACATAATCAATGTTTTAGATTGCAAATTAAGGAACAAATTAATTCAACACAAGTAAAACATTGATGTCAATTCGTGCAATTAAAAAGTGGATGTAAAAAAATTATACAAGGCTAAATTAAAATTTGATGGAATAGTTCACCTTTGCATCCATCTGGATGGTATGGGTTTCCTTCATAACCGTCCTTGCATTTGCATCGATAGCCATAATTAATGTCTTTGTCGTCGCAAAAGCTATTGTTCCTACAAGCGTAATCCACTTCACTCTTGGCAGCATTACAATTTTTTCTCCCTACGCTCCAATCAAGAATTAAAGGGACCTTATCAAAACGGAAGTCAAGTAGATCAATGGTAGAAAAATTGTAGAATCCATGTTTGACTATAAAAGAAACGCTGCATCCTAAATTTTCTGTTGAATTAGGGAAATAAGATGCTTCAATACTGATATTCCTCATGTTAGTTGGAATATCCACTTGACAACAACCAATACCGGAACACGTTCCATTTTCGATCTTCCTCCTGTTTCCGTAACATCTTGTTATGCATCCTGTTGAGTATGTGTCCCCTTCGTAAATACTATTGAGATAGCCGTAGCTGTCACAACCAACGGTTAGGAAGTTATTTTCCTTACTTGAAATACTAAAACCATGCGATGGCCATCGAAGCCAGGGGCGATTATACCTCCGTGTACTACAATACCTTCCAACGTAAAACCACAACTCAATTTCACCTTTCAATATATCTATGTGTGATACTTGTATAGAAGTATTTATGTTAGCACTATTAACACCCCAATATAATATGGAATCGTTTATACATGTGACCTTAAACATAGGCTGCTTCAAAAAACAAGATCCTTGATTTGGTATTGATGAATTGCCTATTCCAAAGGGATATGGAATTTCAACATCTCCACATGATTTTTTGCAGCCCGGTAGGGAGGAAGTAAGGGCTTCAACATCTTCAACTACTAACAATACTATTGTTGTTGAAAACAATAAAATCTTACACAGTTGCTCAAGAGTTTGCTTCAGTTCCATCTCTTTCAGGACAATTCACTAGCTCCATGCAATGCCTTGTAGATAGAGGGTTTCATGTATTTATATATTTTCTGTGTTTCAATATTTTTGTTTTACTTTGTGAGTTTTTTTGCTAATTAGGTTTCGTTGACTTGTAATAAAACTGACCAGGTATGTTCAATTATCATAAGATTAAAGTAGCAATCTAAAAGTAAAGAAAAAATTTCTTCATAGATTTGAATATTCTTAAAACTATACGATGTGGAATATAAGTATTCTGCAGGAGTAAAGAATACGATGAGATATAAATTAAATAACTTAAGGCCCACGAAAGAATCAAGAGCCATAAAAAAAATGAGATATGCATTTTCTTCCCTACCCAAAAAGATTAAATAATAAGTATGCATTCTCAATGTAAAACAATTTTATACTACTGACATCCAATAAAAATCAACTATTTTGCCACATTACCCCACTTTTACACCGGAAATAAAAATTATTGGACTTTGTGGAAAATAAAAGAATAAGAAATATTTTTAAATGTAAATGTTATTTTCTAGGTAGAGGCTTTGTGGACAGATCACAGATGGTCTATATAAACAATACTTTTATTCAATCTACGTACCATTGAATCTTGAAATTCTAAAGTTCAAAATAGATATATTATCTGACTTTTTTTTTTCAATCTCTTCTTTCATCCCTCCTTCCATGAAACACCTTCAACAACTTTTGTTGAAACACCTTCAATAACTTTTTTTTTACAATTTGTATCTTCTTAAAAACCACAGTGGATATGCCTAGGGACACAAAAATTACTATTCTAACCGCCAATATACTACTATGATTTATGAAATTTGAGAAATATATTTAAAAATTAGGGAATCACCGATCGATGTTGAAGGATCAGATAACTCAACTAGTTTAAGCTAAGAATATGGAGTTGGAGGTCTTGGTTTCCGTTTCGGGAGAAAAAAACTAACATAACAATTAACAAACCAAAATTTGTTATAAAAACAAAGTAAGTCTTTCCCTTGATGAATTAGAATTTATATTCTAAATTGAAGATGTATATTAGATGAAAAAAATAAAAGGGAAAAAAAATCGGGAAATTAGATGAAACACACTAGAGTATTCTGTTCAATTTTTATTTTATTTTATAGAATCGGTAAAAAAAATATTTTTTATTTTTTGGTGTTAATCCTCCGATTTCCAAGGACCAGGTTCTCCCGAATGATCATCCTTGCAGAAGTTTATTTACCACTTGAGTTTAAATGTTTGTTTGGTAAAAAATTAATTTTATTGTAATACTAAGTATAATACTTTTTTTTAAGGAACTAAGAATAATACTTTTGCATAACTAATTAAATTAAATTCTAATTAGTATATTATTTTTGAAGTCAATTCAATTAATCGTTCTACACGATATACATAAAGATTTAATATATACAAAAAACGAGAATTATAATTAGCAAGCCATGAACGATTGTAAACAAGAACTTTTAAGCTCGATCCTTCGCAGAAAGTTAATAGAGATTATTTTGTTATACTGTTTTTTTTAAGTGATTTGTAGTTTTATTTGAGAGACGTGCTCTAGGTCAACCAACACTGTATCACCATCTTTGATTGAACCGATAAGTTTGGAGGTATTTTTAATTTTGGGTATTTCGTGAAAGTATTTTGTGTTTCGCTCTCCATCAACATGCCAAGCTACTTTGAATTTTATTTTCTTCCAAAAAACTTCATCTTTGTCAAGAGCTTTTTCCATGTTGACATGTGCTAGTTTTTGTTGTTCAAAAATTACCAAAAACATCAATGTTCCAAATCTTCAACATTTGTTTTAGAATTTTAAGTTTCTAAGTGAGAATGTACAAAAGGCATCCAACTATATTGGCATTCCAGCTATCTCTAACCAACGTTTTTACGATCCTCATCGAGAGTCCACATGCTTATAAACTTGAATTGTGAAGCAAAGCTACTATGAGAAGTGTGAAAATCCAATAGAATGGGGAAATGATCCAATTTCTACTTAACTATAGTGGAAGAATTAAGTGATGCACACATATCTACCCATAACTGGTTGCAAATTAGTGAGATTAAAATATTCTTCGAGGACATATTAGGATAAGAGATTAAGTCCGCCAAATTATTGCGAATAAGAGATTAACCGAGGACATAATAGAAAAAATGGTGGGCATTAGTTTTATTGTTTTATTAGTTGATTTGGATTTTTTTTATATTTTAAAAGAATATAGAAATTGTTAACATCAATTGTCGTTCACATCACTTATTTTACAATAATACTTATTAAGCACCAATTTTCTCCAACCTAACACCACAAAAGAAATTATTAAATAGGTCCCACAAATACTTATATCTCATTACATTTCAACAAAAATTTATTTATTTTATCATGATTTATTAAATTGGGTCTACAAAAAGTGAAGAGAGAGAGGGTGCTTCCATAGCCACCAAAATATTATATTTCACAATAATGATGCCTATTTAACATGGTGTTAAAGAGGTGAAGCACCCATCATTGTGGATGGCCTAATGGATTTAACACGGATTAATAAAGGAGTTTTGATTTCCGTGGATAAAGTACTCCCTCCGGTCTCAAATATAAGAAAATATTTCTTTTTTAGGTTCATTGAATAATTAATTTATTTGTTTTATAATGTAGACCAGATACATTAACTACTCAATGAACTTAAAAAAAGAATCTTTTCTTATATTTGAGACCGGAGGGGTAATTTAAAACAAGCCTAAAAAAAGCCTAAAAATATATCGTACATTCGAAATAATTAATAATTTTCTATTTTTGAAACATAATCATTTTTCTATTATAAAAATAAAATGTGCATGTGGTCCATTCAGTGGACTGCGCTTTCATTTCCGTGGATAAATTGAATACTTCGTGCACATCTGGATTCATATGGAGGCGTCCACACTTCAACAAATTTGCATTGCGACAAAAATAACAAATTTATTGTTAACACATAAAGTGAGCTCATAGTCTATTCAAGAAACTGAGATTTTAGAGTCATGATCAATGAAAATTTAATTTAGACATGTTTTTATGCAATTGTTGACTCTTTATTGTTTGTTGTGCCTAAATAGATATCATATTGCAACTTGCAAAATTTAATATAGATATGGTAGGAAAGAGAGAATAAAAAAAGTCAACAATGAGAAAGCAAAAACAATGACAGCTAGATATGGTGGCAACCTATTCATAAATGATTAGCCATTTATAAATATAAAATTCAAAAACAGAAACCAATCACAATTTTGCTCATGAGGGCTTGTTTTAATAATTTTCAGATTTTCTTGAAGACTTGAATGATGAAAAGACAAGCTCAATTTTCTTGTTCATCATACGTACAACTACAAACACTAGTATCAATATTTGTTTCAATCCTTCTCATTTTTCATCAAAATTGTCTAGCTAAGCATCACCAACCATGTCCAACTTCATCATGCGGCAAAATTCGCAACATAACATACCCATTTCGTCTCAGAACCGATCCAAACCACTGTGGAGACACAAGGTACGAGTTAGATTGCAACGAAAACGGTCCATCATTAACCATGTTCTCCGGGAAATACTATGTACAACACATTGATTACAAGAGATTTACAATTTCATTAAGTGACGCTGGTGCAGTGGAAGACACTAACTGCTCTTTTATCCCGCGGTACTTTTTATATGATCGAAGTTTCAATAATGTTCTTTTTGGTGAAGACAATTTTGGATCTGAGCCATTCATTCTGGATCAAATAACTCCATCGAGAATAGCGTATTTCAATTGTTCTAATCCGACAAACGATCCACGGTACGTTAAGGTGGACATGAGTCGATGTAGCACACATGGGAATAGTAGTACTAATCATGTGTATGCTGTTTTGGAACCATCATTGTATGAGTATCGTGTTGAGGATATTAAGGTTGGGTGTGATTTTATGGTGGCTACATTGGGTAAGGCGCAATCGGAGATTGTGAAAGAGAAGGTTTCTTATGATGAGATTCATGGGATGATAGTTGATGGATTTGAGGTTTCATGGTTGCCTGTAATTTGTGAAGGTAGATGTGGAAAGGGAACAAGTTGTAAGGTTGTTGATGAAGAAAGAGGAGAAGTTCAATGTAATAAGCAATTATGTCATTATGCTTACCAAACAACTGATAAGTGTGGTACGTATGTTTGGCACATGCCAATTTTTGACTTTCTAAGTAGTTTGATTATGATTTCAAGAAGATTATTACTGAAATTCCCTCAAACAGACATAATTTACTTATACAAATAAATGTTTAAATGTTGGTCCATGTAAGTCTTTTGAATTATATCTAACTATTGTAACCAAAAAAAGAATTATATCTAACTATATTATTGTTGTGGTGTTTCAGAACTTCAAGACCAGATATTTGGTTATACTCGTGGTATGGATTAATTTCCTTTGTTGTTTTCCCCCTGTTTCTCTATTGAATAGAAAAGATAAAAAGATGAAAATATAAATGTATAATTTCATGGACTTATTTACTTTTATTTTCTGTTTTTTGCAGCATATCTTAGAGGAATTGTTATTGGTAAGAACCTTCTACTTATTCTGTGATACATTAAATTGAGTCACATAAAAATTGTTATCATAATTTATACTTGAATAAAACTAAATCAGATTGGAACATGCAGGACTTGGAAGTAGAATCACATTTAGTACAAGACAATTGGACAATCCAGTTGGACTAGAATATTTTGATGGAGGAATAACTATAGGAAGAAATGTTATACCATTATTCATAGGAGTCAGATTTCTGTTTGGAATTATAGTTCTACTGGTGCTATTTATCTATAAATGGAGAAGGAGACATTTATCAATGTATGATAACATTGAAAACTTTTTGCTAGAAAGCAATCTAAATCCTATTAGGTATGAATACAAAGAAATCAAGAAGATGACCGGAGGTTTTAGAGTGAAATTAGGTCAAGGAGGTTTTGGTGCTGTGTACAAAGGAAAGCTAAGAAGTGGACCAGATGTCGCAATAAAGATGTTAACAAAGTCGAATGTTAATAATGGACAAGATTTTATTAACGAAGTTGCGACCATTGGAAGAATACATCATGTTAATGTGGTACGTCTTGTTGGATACTGTGTTGAAGGAAAAAAGAGTGCGCTCGTTTACGAATTCATGCCAAATGGGTCATTGGATAAATACATTTTCCCTAAAGAAGGAATTGAACCTTTGAGTTACGAGAAAATATATGAAATATCTCTCGGAATAGCTCGTGGGATAGAGTATCTGCATCGAGGTTGTGATATGCAAATTCTACATTTTGATATTAAGCCTCATAATATTCTTCTAGACGAAGACTTCGTTCCAAAGGTTTCGGATTTTGGACTTGCAAAGCTATATCCTGTAAATGATAGCATTGTTCCATTAACTGCGGCAAGAGGAACTTTGGGATACATGGCTCCTGAATTGTTCTACAAAAATATCGGAGGAGTGTCTTACAAGGCTGATGTATATAGCTTTGGAATGCTTTTGATGGAAATGGCAGGTAAGAGGAAGAACTCGGAACCTAACGCAGCGCACTCGAGTCAACATTACTTCCCATTCTGGATTTATGATCAATTTAAAGAAGAGAGAGAGATTGAAATAATGGAAGATGTCTCCGAACAAGGAATGACTGTAGCCAAAAGGATGTTTATGGTTGCACTTTGGTGTATTCAGTTGAAACCGAGTGATCGTCCTTCAATGAACAAAGTAGTTGAGATGCTTGAAGGGAAAACTGAAAGCCTTGAATTGCCTCCAAGGCCTTCTTTTTATGCAAATGAAAATTATAAAAATCATGATGAAATCAGCTCTGATCATACATCATGGGGTGATTCCACTAGCATTGGCCAAACCTTGACTAATTATTCATTAGACGATTAATCTTGACAAACACAGATTATGCCAGCAGAAGTTTGGTCCTCTTTTTGACTCCATCCTATGGCAAAGAAACAAGGATTTGTTTAATTCTTCAGCTCATTATTCTTTCCTTCATTATTTGTTTCTCTTGTTTTTTTGTGGTACAAAATGTAATTTACTTCATGCTGTTGTACATTCAAACTACAATCTTAACAGAGTGGTAATAACTAATAAAATCTTTATCCGAAATTATTAGACATTCAATACATAATTTTGCTCTGAATACTTGGCTCCATGTATAGATACTCAGTAGTTGAACGCTTAACTTCAATACCATTTGTTTGCACCAAAGTTCACTTTCAAGAACTGTTAACTTCTTGTGAGAACCTAATCACTTGGTTGGTGCTAATGCCGTAGACAAAGAATATAGAGAACTCGAAAGCCCTTCCCTTATTGTGAAACTATAGTAAAGAAATTTTTTGGAAACTACGATTAATCTCTTCACTTTTAGATTAGTGAAAAAAAAGGTTAAAAAACGGAAAAATAACACACAAAAGTTGTTAACCGAGTTCAGTCAATTCTGCCTGCGTCTCCGGGCTGCTGCAGGCCTTTCGTTGAAAAGGAAAATATAAACAAATGCTTTACAAAACAATCTCAATTCTAGAAACTAAACTATAGCCATCTTTGACCGACAGGTAGCCAAATTATTTTACTAAGGCATAGCTATCATATTTGACTAACAGAAAATATTTCAACTTAAATACTTTTAATCTTAATTATTGCTTGTTTGTTTCAGCCCCTGTTTTGTTAACACTTGCATGTATAATTCATAGCTCTATCGGCTTGAGAAAATTATCTTACTTCTATTTCTCATAAAATTTACATGAATATGTCTTGAACTAATAGCCGTTGTAACATAATTCAGTTAACTCAATTATAGTCCGTAACTGATGTAACAAAAAGAACACAACGCTGCAGCATATTATTGTAACCAAACAACTCATTACCTCAGATAACTAATTGAAAAAGATTATGAATTTTGATACACTTCAACAAATAATGTGAAGAATACAAAAAAATAAATGTATAATTGAGTATGTATTACATTTGATGAACCTGAAAGTAAACTCATTTAGTCTATTTCAGGAATAAGTTCCAACTCAAAATTTAGATGTCTGGTTGGAATAACTTGATTTGTTATATTAGCACCAATAGAGTCAAAAGGAGTAGGGGGTGCCATTAAATTTTCTCCATCACCTTCAAGCATTTGTACCACGGCTTTCATGGATGGCCGATCCACTGGATTCCATTGAATACACCAAAGTCCGACCAGCGCAAGTTTCTTTGCAATTCTAACATCTCCCTCATCCTCAATATTAACTCGTACTTCTTTACCTTCAATCAAATTATGAATCCATTCTGGGTACAGAACTTGGAAAGTTTCCTCTGCAGACACATTGGTATTCTTTCTTCCACCAACCATCTCAAGCAACAACATTCCATAGCTATAAATATCAGACTTATAAGAAACATTTCCGAAGTTTCTCGAGAAAACTTCAGGTGCAATGTATCCCAAGGTTCCTCTCGCTGCAGTCATAGACACTGTGCTTTGGTTTTTCGGACACAATTTAGCAAGTCCAAAGTCGGTTATTTTGGGACTCAAATTATCATCTATTAACACATTGTGTGGATTGATGTCAAAGTGAAGTATTCTATGATCACAACCAATATGAAGATACTCAATCCCTCTTGCAACACCAAGAGCAATTCGTTGCAACTTTTCCCAACCGAGAAAAATATCCTTGTCCTCCGGTGATGCCAAGAAATTCTGCAACGAGCCATTAGGAAAGAAATCATAAACAAGTGCTCGGTGGAATCCATCGGCACAGAAACCAAGCAAACGAACGACATTGACATGATGAATTTTTCCCATAGTTCCGACTTCATTGATGAAATCGTTTCCATCTCCTTGTGTTTCATTGAGTACCTTCACAGCAACCAAAATTTCTTGGGAGAGCATACCTTTGAACACGGCTCCATGAGCTCCTTCTCCTAAACTCTCTTTGAAATCATTTGTTATTCTCTTAATATCAGCATAAGTGAATCTAGTAGGTTTCATTGCCCTGTAATCCTCTAAAAACTTCTCTATCCTTGCAATGTCATCTCCTTTCATCTTAAAATAACGATAAATGCGAAGAAATACATTTGCCAATAGCAGCAAAACCATGGAACCAACTATAACCCCTGTTTGTGAAAATTATGTCAGACACATAACAAATTATTAAAAACTATATTTGCTGTTCATCATAAATATTTGATACATGGAACTATATTTTCAGCTAAAATTACTTCTCTTATCCTAATTGACAGAAAATTGATTATTTGAAATTGATAGAATAAGAAAATTTGATTACAATGTCGAGTTCAAAAAATAAAGCATATTATAACTTATAAGCTTGTTACATGTTCATAAGCTATTTTCAGCTTATTTTCATAAGCACTCTAAGATAGCTTGCAAAAACATATTATAACTTATACAAAAACTATTTAACTTTATTTTAACTTTTATTGTAGAAACAGAAATTGCTTATACAAAAGTAGTTATCATGATAAGCGCTTATACTATAAGCTGCATATTAAGTTGTTTACCCAAACAGGGCCTTAGTTGAATACATTTGAATAATGTTTCTAATTTTAATTCAAAAGTGCAACCTCACTTAAAACTAACATTTCTAATAATAACCAACAAAAGATAAATAAAAGAATGTAACATACCAGCAGTAATTAGAAGAACAGTAGATTTTGCAATCCCATCTGATTTACAAACAAAACATTCAATTTCACTATTTTTACCACCATTCTTCCATTTACATTTCTTCCCTTGGATTTCGCACAAACTACAATTCGGTTTAGACCATTCCATAATCAAACTCTCTGTAACATCATCTTCCCATTCCTCAATCATCCAACCTACATTCAAAACTTCACTCACTTTTCTACATGAAACCAATTCAGGATCAATAAAATCACTACTAGATTCACGTTGCTGAACTGAACAATCTTTGTTCGAATCACAACGAAAGAAAGATACGTTACGCTGTATATTAAACAAATGAAAGTGAAACTGAAATGGCGAAACTGATAGGTTTCCTAGTTTTAATAATTGTCTTGCAAGACAATTTTTCGGGTCGTAGATTTGGAACATTTGAGTTTTGTAGTCTATTCGTTTTATGAAAAGTTGTAGTGGAATTGTGGGAAATTCTAACATGGTTTCATCTTTGTTTGTACATGATAATTCAAAAACTTGAGGATTGGTATGATTAAAGTTGTTGTTGTTGCTGTTTTTGAGATGAAATGGAAACTGAATTTGAAGGTTTCCACATTTTTCAGTGCATTGGTTTTTGGATGTTACTGGTTTTCCTAATAGGAGAAATAATAGAGTTACTAAAAAGGGAAACTTGTGAAAATTTGCCATTGTTTTAGATGATTAATTTTGCAGGTTTATATTGATGTTGATATAGTTTGAAATGATTACGATTATTTTTGTATAATAAAATGTGCATGTGGCCTAGTGGATATGGCCAATGAGTTTGGTCAAAATTGAATACTTTACAATTGATCGATATGTACAACTTGAATCAGTAATCATGTGGTGGGGGGGTTCATACTTCTAAAGTGAATTATATTACATATAATAATGTTTTGTTATTATATTCCAGAAGCACACCATAGTCAAAATTGTTATATTTGACAGATTTGTGCACGTATTTGAAGAAAATGGTCAAAACGCAATAAGGATTGGTAAAATTATGGTGAAGATAAAGAGAGAGCGCTTTGTCAAAAAAGATTTTAAACAATTTTAAGGTGGTTTTCGTTTTTGATGCTTTCAAACTCCTACAAAATGGTGTGCAGGATTTTTGCATGTTTATATTTGACATGTTAACGAAAGTTTACAAATTTTTTATGGCCAATGCTATATACAGCGAGAGTTTTCTCGCGAATTCCTCACGAAACAAAAACTGCCGTTGTAGCAAAATATATAAAACAATAAAAAAGGGCCCACTTACCATACATGAGAGTTGCCACACAAAAAGAGATGGCACTCGTGATGCTTTCTTGAAATTTTTTTTTGCTGGAAACAGCATTTTCCATTTTTTATTAGGTCGGAGCTTCAAACTTCCTTTGTATTGTTTTATTGTGGAGATGTGACTAAAAAAATGTGTTTTTGAGAAAGTGAAGAATCGTGATACGATTTGGCAACCGTGTCACGATTTTTGATGCCGAATGCATGGTTGGTGCTGGAGCCAAATCGTGACACGATTGGGGAAAACGTGACACGATTTGTGGATAAGATTTGTGTACCTTGGGTCGTACACAATGAACCATGACACGAATTTGGCAACCGTGACACGATTTTGACAGATCTAAAACGCTATTTTAACACTCCATGACCCATTTGTTGGGTAAGCTTGGTGAATCTCATGGAAACCAAAGGAGGGAAGTTTTAGGGTTTTAGATACTAAAGATTGAGGGTCTTCAAAGCTTCAAGATGTGAATCTTGGAGAAGCAAAAGAGGGGGCTCTTGGAAAAAGGGTTGATGCCTTTTGAGGAAGATCCATGGGGTTGGGAAAACACATGAGTGGAGATTCATTTGTGAGCAACTTGGGTGAGTCTTGTGAAACCAAAAGAGAAGATCCTTAGTGAAATCAAAGGCTAAGGGTTGGTTCTCTTTTGGGGGTTAGATTCTAGAGTTGGAAAACAATTGTAAACACCTTGGTGAGTGAAAATCATTAAGTGTCTTGTTCATTGGTGAGATTGGGAAAATGGGTAGAAATTAAGGTTGTACTTTGCGAGCTTGTTGAAGCTAATTTCTTGTAACCCATTTGTATCTCTTTTGTAAGAACTCATTGATAGTGGATTGGAGAGATCAATCTCTCCCCCAGAGTAGGTCAAGTTGGACCGAACTGGGTGAACATTTTTTGGTGTTGTTATCTTTTCTTTACTCTCTTTATCTTGTTTATTCCTTGGTTGGATTGTGATTTTGCTATGCACTTGTTGTTTTTGTTGCTTGTGGTTAATTTTGGTTGTTAGTTGCCATTGATACTTGATCCACACATCATAGTTTGTATTGGTGTGAAATTTGAGTCCGAATTCATAACATTTATCAACTAAAATATTCAACGTCAAAAAAAAACTAAAATATTCTCTCAAATAATATTATTTATATGTTGAGAGGCTCCCATTAATAGTTGTACTATAAAAGTATCCTTCAAACTTATTACTCAAACTCCACCGTTTCAACTTTGTACTTATATGTTTATTACAACTTAAATTTTATATTTATACATTATACTTTATTTTAGTGGCTTATAATGTTTTTTTTCCTCGCTATGCTGCTGTCTATACAAATAAGTCTCACGGGGTCTCCATCAGCTTAGCTCAGTTAAGGATAATGCATAATATATGCAAGGTTCAGGGTTCGAACCCCGACCACCACCAAAAAAAAAAAAAAAGTCTCACAGGCATTGTTAAAATTTCGGCTTTAATCATAAAATTTAGGACTTTGCGATTTTATTCACCTTGAACAAATCAAATCCTCGTAAAATCGCATCAAAATCGAACAAAATCATATCCTCGTAAAATCGCATCAAATCGCACAAAATCATGAAATTCATACAAAACCGCAGGATTTTGAAGGATTTTATCCATCATTTTTAGTCGTATAAGTATTTTGTGGACTTTAAAATAAGGCATTTATTACTATATAGATTTATAACATATATTTAACATTATTTTTGTTTAGGTAGAATCCATCGATTTTAATTGCGATTTTACAATTTTTGATTTTATTTTCTTATTATATATGGATTCAACAAAAGTATTTAAAAATCATTCGATTTTGACTATGATATTATAATTTTTGATTTTACTCTTCCCTTTCGATTTGAACCAAAATCCCAATTTTGACAACCTTGCTCACGGGAGTTTAACAATTCATTCTTTGTCTTCCAAATAATCTTTCAAGTTCAAGCTTTCAGATAGTCTATGTATTAAAAATAATCCCACGGGACTTTAACAACATTAGAGGGGAGGAATATCTAATACAAGAGAAGTGAATCACAGTGTGAGAAATAATGGTAGTGATCTTTTTTTTTTTTGTGGTGGCTGGGGTTTGAACCTCGGACCTTGCATATATTATGCATTGTCCATATCAACTGAGCTAAGCTCACGAGGACAAATAATGGTAGTGATCTAAGTGCGCTATGCTACTACTCTCTTCATCATTAGTGGTCTTAAGACCTACGCGCTAACTCTAGATGGAGGGTAAGTCTCTTTGGTACGGGGTATTCAACGAATTCCAATCGGATTTTCGAATTTTCACGTAAAAGTACCAGGTATTGCAGGTACTTACAAATTGATTTGCTTGCAGTTCACCGTTGATTAGGAGAATTATGTGACTATGATAAAAGTCGATACTAAATAGCCTCAACTATCGGCTGAAGGAGACCATAAGAATAATACTGACAATAAGGCTTGACAGAAAAAATCCATAGATGGAGCATAACCAGAACTGCCCAAGGGCGGAAAAACCACATGCTTAGGTATCCTTGATAAGGTTAAACCACATACCTACAGAAGTCTTCATTTCGCTAAACAAGCACAGGGGTCTCAAAACTATTCATAGTGCATACAATAATTAGGTATCCTTGATAAGGTTAAACTCCATTTCCATGTTAGCACTTTCATCTCATCCCCCCACCTCCATGGAACCATATCCTTCTTTTTGAAAACCTTTTTGATCATTTCATGTTTTACAAATAAGTCAAACCGTTGTGCGTCAAATCAAACAAAACCCCTTCCTTGATTTTTCACTCAAAGCCACTCCGCTTAAGCTTTAAAAAAAAAATGTTATGATTTGGTGAAAGTACCAACACTAAGCCCAACTACTGAAACACTTCATACCAAATTGTCTAATCAAAATGACAATAGTATTGAGAAGAAGTTTCCTCCTTCCCGCACAAAAAACACAGTCCACCAAATCGCCTATTAGAATGAAACCTTGATGGCTAAATCAATTTTAGTTGGAATTCTATTGAGAAGAAGTTTCCAAGAGAACGTGCTACCTTTGACGGTGCCGTGCACTCTTCCAAATACTTTGGAAGACAAACGACTCAAAGATATCTAGATTTACCTCCGCAAGAATTTGCAAAGCTAGCAAGGAATAGGAAGATTTGACAACAACCTCAATCCACCCCCGGCCTCCACACCCAAGAATCCTCTTCATTTGACACACTTGTTGCAGCCAACAACTGTGATAGAACCAGTCCGAGTTCCCACACCATGAGTACGTAACAGGCTTTCTCCACCCAAGTTAGTGCTCTTGATGCTTAAGTTAGTGATACATTATGTTAGACTATTGATATGCTTGGTGCTGTGCTGACAAGACTAGAGTCCTATAAATATGACTTATATATCATTGTGAATGTGAACTTGAAGAAGATAATATCTGCTTCTCCCCCTTATATTCTCCTTTTCTCCCTTATCTCAATTCTTCCCCTCTAGTTTTGGTTAATTTCATAACAGTTGGACTAATTTAACAATTTCATTTTATATTAAAGAAAAACCACTATAGTATGTTTTAAATTTTTCAAAAACCAATAAAACCAATACGGCAACAATCTAGATATTTAAAAAACCAATGCATGCATGTAACTAATAAAGCACCCACGTGAACTTTGATTTCACCATAGCATAAACAGTAAATAAATTATTTTGTTGACAATAAACAGTAAAATAATGTTCTTCGGTAGATTCTATAAATATAATTGTGAAAGGAAATGAACAACTATAAATCATCAAGAAGAATTCATCAATAAAGGCTCTGTTGTAGTTTCCTCAATAAAACTATCATAGCCAGAAGTATGACTTGATTCATCAATTTCATAAGAGTTGACTTTGAGATCTTCTTGAATCATTTCATTTGGATACAGAGAAGGCTTTGGTGGCATTTCAATATTCGCAATATCTCCTTCAAGCATCTCTATTACTTTTGTCATTGCAGGACGATCGCTTGGTTTCAATTGTATGCACCATAATGCAATTATGAACATCTTCTTCACATTATTTTTATCCTCATCGGTAATTTGATCCATTTCTATCTCCCTTTCTTCAATCAATTGATTATAAATCCAAAAGGGATAGAAAAGTTGGCTTGAGCGATCTGCATGTGGATTTAAATTTTTTCTCTTACTTGCCATTTCCATCAAAAGCATTCCAAAACTATACACATCAGCCTTGTACGAAACTCCTCCAATATTTTTGTAGAACAACTCAGGAGCCATATAACCTATTGTTCCTCTTGCTGCAGTTAAAGTGACAATACTATCGTCATTAGGATAGAGTTTTGCAAGACCAAAGTCAGAAACCTTGGGAACAAAGCTATCGTCAAGAAGGATGTTATGAGGTTTGATATCAAAATGTAAGATTTGCATGTGACAGCCTTGATGCAAATAAGCAATTCCACGAGCCACTCCAAGTGATATCTCATACATTTTCTTGGAAGTTAGGGAGATAACATCCTCTTTAGAGGAAATATATTTATCAAGAGAGCTGTTGGGCATGAATTCATAAACAAGAGCACGTTTTGATCTCTCAACACAAAATCCAACAAGTCTCACCACATTGGCATGGTGTATTCTTCCTATAGTTGCGACTTCACTAATGAAATCTTGTCCATTACCCTTAGGTTTACCCAACATCTTTATGGCAACAAATGGGCCACTTCTTAACTTTCCTTTATAAACAGAACCAAAGCCTCCTTCACCCAACTTGTCTTTAAAGTTTCCGGTCATCTTCTTTATGTCTTTGTACGAATACCTTATTGGCATCAAGGTACTCCCACGAAGAAAAACTTCGATATTTTCGTAAATTGAGATATGTCTTCTTCGATAGGTATATATCAATAGCAAGAAGAAAACCATGAGACCTAATGTAAATCTCCCAATAAATGACGGCAAGAGATATCTACCAGCGATTCTTCCTAATTCCAAACCAAATTTAGAATCAGAAACTTCGGCGTATAAGTGAGAACTTTTTGTTGTGCCGATTATTTGCAGTAGTCCTGTACAAGTTATATAATGAAAAACATTAAATACATCCTTTATTATAAAAGTTAGACTTGATAAGCTGACATGTTTGCCCTAATCCCTTGCATTTTTTCCCTCCTAAGCAAGTAATTATTGCTAATTAATCTCTCAACCACACACTTAATCACAGCCGTTGATTCAAACTCTATTTTCAAACTCCTCATTTCTCTCTCATACAAAAACGTCATAATGCCAATTGAAAACAGTACTAATCATCCTCATTTTCCCTCCCTAATACGTAATTAATGCTAATCAACTCAGTCAACCACTCCCTTCATTTCAGCCGGAGATCTCATAACCTTTCATGTATTAATGTTAATCAACTCAGTCAACCACCCCATACATCTCAATTAATGCATTTGGTGAAGAAAAAAAGTAATGATATTTATGGAACTTAATGATATTTCATAAAGAATAAAAGGAAAATTACCATGTAGTTATTGCTAATCGAATTTGAATTTAACTGTCATCCATGTACCAAGTCAAATTTCAAATATTTATGAAACTTAATGATGTATCATTGTTAATAAAAGAAACTTATTGCTCATACGAAATAGAAGAGGTTAGTAATGTTAATCGAATAAAAGAAAAAAGTAATGATATTTATGGAACTAAATGATATTTCGTGAAGAATAAAAGAAAAATTACCACGTAGTTATAGCTAATCGAATTTGAAATTGACTGTCATCCATCTAACAAGTCAAATTTCAAATATTTATGAAACTTAATGATATTTCATTGTGAATAAAAGAAACTTATTGCTCATTATTGCTAATCGAAAATTCAGGTCATGAATAGATGGTAAGGTCATCCACAATGGTGGGTGCTTAACCTATTTAGCACCATGTTAAATAGGCACCCCCATTGTGGAGGATAATATTTGGGTGCCTATGGAGAAGGTGGCTATGGAAGCACTCTCTCTCTCTTCACTTTTTATAGACCCTATTTGATAAATCATAATGAAATAAACAATTTTTTTTTGAAATATAATCATATAAAATTATTTGTGGGACCTATTTAGTCATTTCTTTTGTGGTGCTGGGTTGGAGAAAATTGGTGCTTAGTAAGTATTATTGTAAAATAAGTGATGTGGACAAAGGGGTCCCATTTAAACACTTAAATCGGGGTGCTCTGTTGTGGATGGTTTAAAGTACTAAACCATTGATAACAGAACTTTGTAGTAAAAGAAACTTATTACTCATTATTTCTTACATTTTTTTTATATATAAATTAAGCTTAAAGATTTTGATAACAGACGATGAAGGTGAAGTTACAGATGAAACATTGCAGGGAGTTGAACCCAGTTATAAATGGTCACCCATCACAGTTTTTGCCATTAAGTCAGACATATTTTTGTTGAATTAAAACCGCTGCCCCACTTATTATCCCACTTTTTCCACCTTCCATAAAGTACAATTTTCCTTTTTTCTCCCTACAGTATGCATATCGTTTTTGGTTCTTAAAACAATTATTTCGATCAGTTGAAATTAAATAGTTATTTTGGTGTGTTAATTGTTGTACTTTGGTTGCACCCCCCACTTCTTATCCCACTTTTTCCACTTTTCATACACTGTCATTTATCATTTTTTGTTCGTAAATATTGGTTCAAACAAACTTTGGTTGCACAAACTGCATTACTTACATTGAAATACATAATTCTAAGTTACCAGAAGATCCGTCATGATTTTTAGATTCTTTTCCTTCTCTCCAAATTCTATAAATTGATCATTTTTCCCCTTTTGTTTTATTTTTCACAATAGTGATCACAGTTAAATATGTTACTGAATTTAAAATACATATGAATTGCAGTCTATCACAACGAAAAACCCGTGGATCACACGGGTTAGAGTCTAGTATAATAACATTGTTATGTGGCCTTGAACCCTAATGAAAATTGGACTCTGATCTTTTCTCCCCTCTTACTTATTACTAATTTATACACTGTCTCTTTTTTTTTTTAATATCTTTCAGATAAATCTGGTCCCTCTAAAAAAAAGGAAACAAATATCGTCCAAAGACTTTTTACGATTTTCTTACATATATGCAGCGAAATACAAGACAATCATGAAATGAAGATGATAATCTTAGGTTTAAAAGGCAATAGTAGTCTCTACAAATCATACAATTTATGGAGGACTCCAAATTCCAATCCAATGATGGTTAAAAATAAAATAAATTGAAAGCCAAATCACCTTTGTATTTGCGAAAAAGAAAGGTGTAATCAACGCAAATCACAAGCAACTTCACGGTTTTCTTTTTTTTTTTTCTCTTAACTGTGATCTTAGATAGCAATTTAGATGTTTGTATGATTTATTTTTGTTTTGTAGTAATTTTTTTTAATCTTCATCAGCTTATTTTAGTTGGTAGTAGGGGTTTGAACCCCAAACACTCTATTTATTGATTTTAATATATTTACTTTTAGTAAAACTAAGTTAATAATATATTTTCCTTAAAACCATCATTATGGAATTTTGGGGATTTCGTAAACCCCAACATTTTTCAACCCTTTCTCCCTTCTCACCTACACCGTGAAACACTCTTCTATCTTCCGACTAGAAAGCACGACATGGGGATCTCTTCTCTATTTATCTATTCTTTTTCCTTCCTATGTTTTTATTTTTGTTTCTTCCTTTCTTTTCTTTTGATTTATGAATGTTTTATGAGATTTGAGTGTTATACATGATTTTATATTAAATATAAGTTTGTTTGTACTTTATAGTATTATTTATGTAATTTGTCCAAAAAATAATCAAATATCGGTGACCGCTATTTTTCATACCGTTATAAGTTATTCCACTTATGGGGTCGGTAGCTACGCATCACTATCCAAGATTGATTACTATGGTCTTTTTATACATAAGATTTGGCCTATTATACTTTTTTGAAGCTTGGAATACACAAGTGTTTTTTTTACTTTTCTTTAGATTTTGATTTGTTGAAAATTTGTATAAACTTCGAGAATTTCTAAGGATTATGTAAGAAATATGAAATTTGGATTATGAAATTAGCATGGTTTATGAAATTTGAATTGATTATGTATGGTTTATATGGAATTAAAATGGATGTTTAAGAGTTGATGTTTTTATGCAATTGATAGTTTTATCTCAAAAATCCATGGATATTCGCAAATACCTGTGGATTATCCTTTTAGCGGTACCCGCACAGATATGGGGACGAACACAAATCGTATTTATTTAACGGGAAGACGAATATCATACTACCTATACCTATGGTTACCTGTTGTATATTGGCTTCAAATTGAGAATTCAGGAAACCCTTAAATTGTGTCACGATTTTGGGCATCGTGACACGATTGGATTGGCAGGGAGCATGGTATTTTTGAGATGGAAAATCGTGACACGATTCAACAAGTTCCTCACCAAGTTTCCCTGAAAGGGACTGGTCACAACGGTTGTTCAGAGACAATCGCGGCACGATTGGACAAAATCGTGACACGATTTTGGACTGTTGTGACTAGTATTTAAGTGGATTCTGCAGATTTTTGAAGGAGAGCTGAAGCTAGAGGC
>Ga0228710_1003245_pt1 | contig 25933 bp, 5 predicted proteins | sample MedpolnodulmetaG_FD_177995 | JGI IMG/M metagenome (GOLD analysis project Ga0228710, IMG submission 177995) | Root nodule microbial communities from Medicago polymorpha collected in Santa Monica, California, United States - pink nodules | ecosystem: Host-associated > Plants > Roots > Nodule...
GACTGAGTTCTTAAGTCTTTATGTCTTTTGATTCTTTGTATCTTGGTATGAATTGAAACTTGTTCCTGTCTTAATTAACCACTCAAGAGCACAAGTTAAATACCAACAAATTAATCAAAGTCCATTAGTTCCTTAATCATCAAGGTTTGTTATCTTTAAAATTAATTAGGGATTTTGCCTCAACAAATTCTACGTTTTAGAGTGAATGAAATCTATAATTAGAGTTTCAATTTTTTGCATTTTTAGTTTTTAATTTCAAAGAAAATTCACGCTCGATATGAATGAAGAGTGCTTCAATAACAACTAATGTCACTTTGGCTAAATTTGATAGGAAATTCAGAGAGAAACTACTGCATTACAAATGAGAAATATATGAAGAATAAAAAACGTAGTGGAGACCAAAATAAAAAATAAGGAACTTTATAACATTTCATTAATGAGAATATGTTCGATACAATGTGTACAACGATCAATATCTGAATTTAGTTTATGATGTAGTCACCTTAACAAAACTATGAGCAATCTCAATAAACTAAACACTTGAGTTACAATAAAGGTTGAAAAAAGTAGATCGACAATTTCTCACAAACTTGGTAACATCAGGTTTAGAGGAGAAAAAACTATCTACCGCACTTTAATAGTACAACTCAAAATCAACGGTGCCTAAGTCATGTTCATGAACTCAATTGAGAGGTGAAAATTATCAATTGGAATAATGCCCCTATTAACAAAAACATGTATAATACTCTTATAGTAAGTAATAATAGTGTTAAGAGGAGCATCAACAACTCTCTCACTTTAACACTCACTCTTTTATTGAATTAAACTCACATAGATTTCATCACTTTATATGTGTCTCATTTCAAAACTATGACACCTACATTGAATTTACATAATAAGAGCGCACATATTAAAGAGAGTGTTGAAAAATGAATGTTGCTATAGTACTCTTTTAGTGTTAGAATAATATCAACAACCATCGATCAATGCGCCAATCAATACAAATAAAAATATAAACAAATATATAAAATAAATGTCACACTCACACACACACACACATTCATGTAGATACAATGTATTTTATTAAATATATTTATTATGACACTTGTTAACAAGACCTTTTTACTAAACAACTAAAGAAATTATCTCATTTTCTTAGCTTTGTCTAACATGCACAAATGTTTTTAATTTTTACCATTAGATCAAAAAGTTATATCATATTTCATTTAATTTAATGATAAGATTTATTGATCCTATCTTGTGCAAAATATAAAAGTTGTTTTTTTTTTTTTTGCTTTCGCACCGGTTCTCGACCCCCCGAAGGTGAGCGACTAATCCAGCTCGTGCGTAGAGGCATGCGCACTGGCCAAGCGTTGTTCTCCCTGAAAATCGAACTTGATATTCCCCGGATACGTCCTTGGAAGGAGCTCCTTGCCACTAGAGCTCAAGCAACTTGGTTAAAGTTGTTTCATTTGTTGACCATAAAATTGACCCATTTTCTATTCACTTGTTTTTTACTTTCTTTCGTTTTAAATATTTCCCCTTACTTTCTTTCATTTCACATTCTTTTATGATCCAAATAATACATACATATTAAGGGTGATTTTGATATGCTAAAAAGTTAATAGACAAAATAACATAAGACAATTTTTTATATTACTAAACGGTTTTTGGTTTTATACGATTTTTTGTAGACAAAAAAACTATTTTAGTAATGTAAATAAGTTGTGCATGAAATAAAAAATTATGTTGTAGATTTGTGAAAGACAATAATTTCAGTTTTTATCCTACTCATACTTCAAATTTATCTTATTCTTTAAACAACTTTACAAATCAAACACTGTCAAATGAAATTATGATGTCATTCATGTTCTAGGAGTTGAGATCTTCTCCATTTATAAAAATAAATGGAGATTGCAATTACGAAAGAGATAGACAGAAAAAATAGGTTGTGGATATGAGTACACCATTATTAATTACTCCCTCCGTTCCTTTTTAAGTGTCGTTTTAAAATTTTAACTCAAAAACAGCGAAGTGTATTTTTGCACATTTTTTTCTTCCTATTATACCCTTATTTTAATCCACTAATAATTTCATATTTTTTTGCACACACTTTATATTTTCAATAAATTTAATATGTAACAAACAACTGTCAGTTACTACTCTCTTTCTCTAACAAATTCCTATTTTTTTACGCGTTTTATCTTTCTCTCATAACAAATAATTTTCAATTTTCTAAATATTGTGCATATCTCTTAAATTTTTTAACAAGTATTACTCATGTTATTTATAGAATTTCAACTCTTCATGGAACTATTATTATAGGTAACAAAATTTTGTTTAAATTTGAAGCTAACAAGAAACAAATTTTGTTTTAAAACAAAACAAACAAACTTTGTTCAAAAAAACGAACTCTAGTTCTTCAAATATGTAGCATTAATTAGCTTTATTTAAAAATATAAGAATAATCGATAAAGGGTATACTTGACAGATCATACCTTTAAAATACTAAAATGATAGTTAAATAGAAACGGAAAATTCGCCGTAAAAAGACACTTAAAAATCAACAAAGGAAGAATTTACAATTATTTTTGTGTTTTTATCTTTTCAAATAGAAGAAATAAAAAAGATAAAAAATGGAGAGGATTTTAACTCGTTTTCTTGTGGATAAAACACAACTCAATAAAAAAGAAAATCAGGGTTAAAATTGCATGGAAGAATGGAGCCGGCTCCGAGCTGTTTTCAGCCTCCCCATGTCCTTTTAGTTTGAGTCAATAAAGAGGTCCTTTTAAGTTTATGACGTGTGGAGTTATTATTGGGTATGGAGCTGACAAGTGACGTTGTGCATGAAACCGCGATTTCGATGTTTTCTTTTTCCTTTCATATTTTAAGTCAATCATTTTTCTTTGATTGTAGTATTTTTTTTTTGTCTGGCCAACACTTGTTTTAAGGGAGCTAAGATCTCTCTATTTATCTCATTCTCCATTTTTATTATTTGGAGAGATATGGATTATTGACACACAATTTTAAAAAATGCTAATAATAATTAATGATGATGAGACATACTTAATTGTAGGACTTATATCCTATTTTTTGTATGTATCTCTTTTTAAATGACATACTCCATTTATTTTCATAAATGGAGATGATCCTTACTCGTCTTAAAGATATTTGTTAAAGATTTATAAATAGAAATAATTTATAAGTTTTATGGAGAAAAAGTTACATTTTAAAGTTTTAATATTTTAAATGCACAATTTTCAACACAAAATTTCCACTTTAAATATCTTAACAAAGACATTTGTTAGTATTTTCCATATTTTTTTAGTTAATTGACTTGCTTGGTTATTTTTACGAAAATATTATTTAAACACTGTGATACAAATACAAATACCTTATAGAGGTATTCTTCCATAGTCACAAAACCAAATCAATAGTGTTTGGACACACATAAAAAGATGGTCCTTAAAATATTTAATCATTTTTTTTATCAATTTCCTCTTTACTATTAAAATAATATTTCTTTTTGTGTGTGTGACCATACACTTTTTACTTGATCATGTGACCATATTAGAATTTCTCTACCAGCTTATATCAGAAAAAAAAATAGAAATAATCATTGAACTCAAGTGAATAATACAAGGTATTTGTATTTGTGTTGACATATCATCCTTCCTCAATGAGTAATTTCTAGTTAACATGATTCATCCAATCATGCCTTAATTAATATTAATATACAAGAGCCTAGCGATTACTTATTCTGCTTTTCTTTCTCAAACAATACCGAATTTTAACCTGCCATATCTTTTCTTATCGGTGTATATATACAAATGTGAATTGATAAGATCGATATCAGCAAATTTTGTTGTATATAACCTACTACGGTTTAGAGTGGTTTTCATTCCTGTTACACAATTTCATTCCATGTGGAAACCCAAACACTATTAGCTAATCATCATGAATATGGAAAAAAGGTGATATCACTCATCCAAATAACCAATAATATTAGTTAATTCTCATGAGTAGGTTTCAGTTTCAATAGTGGAATGTGAATCCTTTGACATATGTATAAGTGTGAGTCAAATTATGCACAACTAGTATATACATCATATCAATATATTGGTCCCCACCATGATGCTAAGTAGTTAAATTTTTACAGACTATACTAATTGGCCATTGTTTCCTGTGCTTTCAGTACCAGAAAAACATAGGATTTATAACATTAACATGCATATCTGAACAAAAGATAAGATTGAGCATACAAATGGTCCGTTCATATAAAGGAAAAATTAGAAGCAAGCAAAACAAAAAGGTCAAAAAACTTTAGTGTATGTATATGTATGTGACACGCACTCAACTAATTTCAAAGTGTTGGCCACCTAACCTTATCCCTGCTACATCATTTATATGCAAAACCTTTAATAGGTGCTATTTCTAGTTTTTATCAAAACCTCATCAAAATTTTCTAAAAAATCTTGGTAAATTAAAGTGCTGTTGTAAGCTTATATGATCAATATGTACATAAGAGTTACAAACTTATGTAATCACTGCAATTGGATGGTGCCATGATGTTAAGATGCAAATATATTCTTTATTGCTTATGTATAAATGCAGTTTGAGTTTTGAGTAAATTAGTGGATGCTACTCAAACAGAAATTAGTACCGCAGCAGGTATTAAATGAATGAAAAGTTAAAAAAAATAAAAAAAAATGCACCAGCCGGGAATCGAACCCGGGTCTGTACCGTGGCAGGGTACTATTCTACCACTAGACCACTGGTGCTCTTGTGATTATTTTCTCGTTACGGCTCTTTTGTATCCTAAAACCACATAACGTTTTATCAGTTCATGAGCTTACAAGCATACCTAATTCAAGGGTGGATTTGATTGATTAAACTAAATTTATGTTTTTCCAGATCAAAATCACCCATCTCAATTAATCAATCTATGTAAAAAAAAATAAAAAATACAATCAATCCGCCACCAATAATGTTTTAGACGGTGTCTCGGTCCATATCACCATTCCAATACATGACAACTCAATAATCCATAATCCTTACCGTTTTAGTTGGGACAAAGAAGCGAGCCGCGTCTAATCTATATTGTCCATATAATCTCTAATGACCATCTGCAAACATAAGTATGGCTCCACGCCACACCCAAGGTATGATCATAAGTATACCATTTTTTGCACACTCTCCTTCCTCATTTGTCTCACGACTTATCCCTCATTGAAAAGCTACCTCCACCGCACTGGAAATCATGTTTCACAATTCGACATCAAAACATTATGCTACTAATTGGATTTAGTTGATTTACTTTAATGACTAATTCTACTGGAAAAACACAGCTTTGTAGAATTTAGAGAAAAAGTAATTGAAAAGGTATTTGTTATTCGAAGGGGTCTGTGGAAGTACTAGCATTACGTACTCTATATACTAGTTGATTGTACTGTATATATTCTCAAAATCTATATATAAGTTTTGGAAGATTAATCACTTTAGTCCCTGAATAGGAAATGAGTCGTCACTTTAGTCCCTGAATGCAGACTATGTTAGTCAATTTAGTTCCTGAATGCAGACTCCGTTAATCAATTTAGTCCTTGAATGTAGACTCCGTTAGTCACTTTAGTCCCTGAAATTGACCAACAAAGTCTACATTCAGGGACTGTTTTTCAATTTCTCTGTATTCAAGGACTAAAGTGACTACTCCTTTCCCATTTAGGGACCAAAGTGACTAATTCCCTTAAAAGTTTTACGATCTAATATGCTTCTTCTTTTTTGTCGAAAAATGTTCTAATATGCTGAGAGGGATTGATGATCCATGTAGTCCAATACTCCAAATTACCCTAAATAAAGACCATTACTTTTCCCACTCTATTAGCTTCTCGTGCGCTCTATTTGGATTATAAAATCCAAAATACTTTAACGTGATTTTGGAGGTTTTATGGTTTTTTTTATGCAGTTTGGATTCTAAAATTCGAATTGTATAAGGCGCGAGAAAAACCCATAAGATGGAAAAAGAAACAATCCTAAATAAAAGGTTATGGACCTACCTGCGATATGAATGTCAAGTTCAAGGCCCATTCATGCAATATGAATTTCTTTCCCCAAAATTCAAATAGAGCAAAATTAATTCCATTAGTCTGATTGCCAGAATAGGAAAAAACCGAGGACTTCAATCACCAAGGCTTGCATTCTGTGTTTCTCTCAAATACTGAAAATCAAAGCAAACCATAATGCTCACTACCCTAGAATAGTGTGACATTTTCTTTCAATTTGATGTTGGTTTCAGAGTTATTTTGAATAAATGATTCTTAGAGGAGTAGAGATGGTTTTTATGATTTTAACATCTTGATTAACCTTGTATTTTTCGTAGCTTTGTTATGTCTATTTGATTTAGCACAGTGTTTATTTCTGATAAAAAAGCTCATGTACGATATTTTAATCATATATGGAGTCGAACCTACAGCACTTCCCCCAGCTTGTTGTATGATTATTTCACTACTAAACTCTTTGAGAAAGAAACATTATGCTTCTCTTTGTTTTTTTATCAAAAGTAAAATCACTTTTTATTTGCCTACTTATTTGGTATGGAACACGATGTTGAAATTCCTTATTGGTTAAATCATTATTAAGTGCTCTAATAATGAGTGTAGCTGGAAAAAATACTGTAATATCAAAAGTAAAGGAGTCCTTTGAGTGAAAGAGAAGTAATCATACCTAATAGTTCACCAGTACGTTGGTGTTTAAGAAAGACTCATCCTTAATGACGATGATAATAATGCAACTCAATTGGTTATCCGATACGATGAAAACCTACGAAGCCGAGTTATGACACGAACATGTGACACAACACGAGTATGGACGTTGTTTATAAAAGATATAAATTAAGGATCTAAATACATATGTGCATCTGAATTTAATAAATTGTTTGATTAAAAAATATCTAAAATAACTTACAATAGTTTTCACTTTCATCCATCTACTAAGCTAAAAATGAATTTAATCAAGTTTGATAATATTTTTAACACGTCTGAGAAATGTCAAATGAGTTTTATGATGTGTCGACGCAAAAAAATTTGTTTTCAAACACTTAGATATAAGTGCCTGACTACCGACGTGTGTATGTGTTGAAATTCAAGTGTGAGTGGTTAGTCCCACACCAACTAAAAATAGAGAATATTGTCTATATAAGAGAGACGACTTATATACTTATTGTCTTAAGACTTTTTGTTGTGAATTCGGACTCAAAACTCACACCAATGAAACTATGATGTGTGGAGCAAAGGAAAGTAGTTAACCAATATCAAAGTAAACACAAGCAGTAACAACAATAACAACACCTAGATCTAATCTAGGAATCAAAGTGAAAAAACAAAACCACAAGCAAAAGATAAAGAGAGAAGAGAAAAAAACACACCAAAGATTGTTGACCCAATTCGGTCCAACTTAACCTACTCTGGGGGAGAGATTGATCTCTCCAATCCACTATCAATGAGTTCTTACAAAGAGATACAAATGGATTACAAGAAATTAGCTTCAACAAGCTCACAAAGAACAAACCTAATTTCTACCCATTTTTCCAATCTCACAAATGAACAAGACACTTAATGATTTTCACTCACCCAAGGTGTTTACAATGCTTCCCACCCCAAGAGAACCCTAATCAAAGACCCTGAACCCTAAAGTTACATCCTTTGATTTCCCAAGTTTTCCTCTCTTGAAGCTCTCACTCAAAAGATGAGCTAAAACACTTAAATAGTACTCTGCAACTGTGAAAATCGTGTCACGGTTGCCATTGAATGTGAGTAAGACGCATCACTAGCCTTTATCCACACCAGGATTTCACTTTCTCACCCCTAATAATCTGAACTATGACTCCAATACCACTTGTTGGAGGAGTTCGGGAGAGCGCGTTATGATAGCTGATAAGTTAAACGTTCATGACAACTAAGAGACTTTGACACTTTATGTTTATCCAAAACCTTAAAACATTAAGATATATGAATCGTCTCTCTTGTATATAAGATATTCTCAGTTCCTACATCAATGTAGAACCTTAACCGCTTACACTTAAATTTCAACTGTCCGAGATGGCAACTTGGCTATCATTAGAGGTGCATAAAAAATACATAAAATCCTCCAAAACATGTAAAATATTTTGGATTTTAGAATCCAAACAAAATAAGCAAAAACAAAGAACTCATAGGAGAGATAAAATATTTTAATGGTTGAGATCAAAATAATTTTTCTCTGTGTAACTTCTCTAATTTGTCTGACAATGGCCCAGACCTATTCCTTTGTAACGGGCAAACCTCACTGACACAGAGGGCCCCAAACATGCGTGGGTTTCCCATCCCAAGCTCACATGGTTATTACTACCAGTACTAGCTTACAACGTCATGGAGAAGACACAAAATCTAGCGCTTGATCCTCCTCTAGTTGACCAAATCAATTCCAAACATAATCCTCAATCCTCATTGCCTAAACTCACAAGCCAAATTCCCTATATCCCTTTCATCTTACACCATAGTTTATTATCTCCTACTTTCAACACAAATCCACCATCATTAAATTAATAAATTAATGTAAATGTTAACGTGTCCTAAAAGCGTAAATTAAGAAACTCAATGTGCTAATTTTATCTTAAACATTGTATATTGAATTCTTTAAACATTTAAAGGGACATGTTAGACCATAAATAACCCCCAAAAAACAAAAATTATACTTCTAGTATTTGATTATCATTAGCACAAAGAAAGTAGAGAAGATAGCTAGAAATAAGACCAAAAGAAAAAGTGTACATGTATGAATGAAATTAAAAACCATCATCATCACAAATTCATAAAATAAACTAAGGAATAATTACACTACTACATTGAGAAGATGATTTTTGTGTTCCACCTTGACAAAAAAAGAAAACATGAGGACACCTAAACAAACAATTATCAACTAAACTCACATTAGCAGAATCTTGTTTAAGAACAAGCAAAGGACGAGGTATCCCACCAAGCAAATAATTTCCTCCCAACAAAAGCCTCCCAAACGGAGCCATACCTATCTCCGGAAAAACCGTTTTCAATGCAAACTGAACCGGTATTAAACCGGTGAACCGGTTATTCTCCAAAGACAAAGAAGAAAGCTTTGGCATCGTAGCTAAAAACGCAGGTAAAAAACCTTGAAGCTGATTATTACTCAAATCAACCGCTATAAGCTCGCTTTGAAATGATTCTGTTCCATAAGAAGGAGCTTCAATGGATGAAAATTCGTTGAATGAAAGTGTTAACTGTTGCAAAGATGGAAGCTGAAAGAATATAGAAGGAACATAGCCATTGATTTTGTTGGAACTAAAATCAACAACCTGCAAATAATTCAAATTCTTGAAGGTTTCAGAAGCTAAACCACCGCTTAAATTATTATTCCTCATTGAAATCTGAACCAAAGAAACCGGCAAAGACGCCGGAAATCCAAACGGGTCACCGGAAAATCCATTATTACTAAGATCCATATAGTAAAGATTTTCAAGAGAAGCCAAATTAGGTATTTTTCCATTGAGCTTGTTTTGTTGAAGTTCAAGCCTAGTTAAGCTTTTAAGATAGTTGAAACTTGAAGGAACCGTTCCTTGAAGATTGTTGTTATCAAGATACAACTCTTGTAGATTTGTGAGAGATCCAATGGAAGATGGTATTTCTCCAGTAAAAGAGTTTGATGAAAGAATGAGTCGACTCAAACGAGTTAAACTAGACAAAGATTCTGGTATGTTACCAGTGAAATAGTTGTTTGAGACATCTAGTGTGTTGAGATAATGAAAACTGTCTATGCTGAGTGGGCCTGAGTAACCAGCTTGGTCGAGACTGAGTTCAGTGACTCGACTCAGATTGGAGATGATGGTGTCACATCTGAATCCGCAGGTGAATTTTTCACTGAAGAGATGGTCACATGGGTCAAAGGTGAAGTCCCAGGAACTGATGCATGAACCTGGGGTTATTGAATTAGGGTTTATGTTTTGTTTGAGTTGTTTTAGTGATTTTGTGTCTAACCAATGTGTTTTTGATTCTGTGTTTTTGAGTAATGTTGTTGATGCAAAGATGAGTGAAAATAGAAAGAAATTTAGAGGGTTCATTGTGACTAGTCACAAAAATGTGTCTGAAATAGGGGTTATAAAGAAAGGGTAATTTATGAATGTAGAATCAGGACCGTTGAATGTTGTGGAAAGAGAGAATCTGGATCGTTGAATGTGTAAAGTGAATTTGTGAAGTGTAGCTCTCTTCTCCACTTAATGGAGTCAGAGATTCATGTGATGAGTGGGTTCACGGGTGGAGATTTTAGGCACTTATGTGAAGAAACTTTATCAAATCAAAATTTATTTTTTGAGATAGAAGAAAGGGATAATGATAAAGGATAACCTTTCTTTGATGTCATGATGGGTCTTGGCCTATTGGTTTAGTGACACATTTCGGTATTTATAAATTGATGTTTGTTATACGTGTTGATTGAAAAATGAAATGAATATTATGAGTATGGTTTTGTTTTTTAGTATATAGCTGTATTCTTGGCTTTTAAATAATGTTGGTGGCTAAACGGTTATGTAGGCTTCTTATCCAACATTCTTAAATTTTCATTGCAGAATAAGATTTTTAAATTGGAAAAAAAAATAAAAATGAACACCCCAATGTTATTCTACACCCTTGAGAGTGATTGAGAGAGAAGTGATACATTTGATGCGTAGAGATGGAGATAATCAGAAGTGTTAGCTGAGTGTTGATTTTTGTAAGGGGTTCATTAATATCCAATTTATATACCTAGAGTTGTTTGAGAGGGTTTCTAAATGGTTTATGAGAATTGTTAATAATCATGATACTCCATTCCTTTTAAAATACATGTTACATCAATCACTTTACACATGTTAATGTACAACTTTGACCGTTAATATTTTTAATTATCTAAGGTAAAAAATTATAAAAATTTAATATTTTAAAAATATTTGTCGAGATAAATTAAACAACATCTTACATGCTAATATTTGTATTTATATATTGGTTAAAAATTAAGATTAAAGTAAGTCATATGAATAGTGCACATTGCAAGAATGCGACATATATTTTGAAATGGAGGGAGTATATATTTGAGATTTAAAAAATTGAAAGAATATTATGATGTCATATCTCAATTCAATCGCATTTCATTTTTTGTTTTTAGCAACAATCGCATTTCATTTTTTTTATAAACATTTTTCCTTTCCTTCGAAAATTTAAAGAATGATTCAAGTTCTCTCTTGAGCCCTCTCATCTTTTATGTTAAGTGTACTCTAGTTCTTCAACGATTTACCCACGGTCATTCATATAAGGTTCATTGTTGAGAGATATGTGGACCCAAAAATTACCTTGGATAGTATTTGTCGTGTGCTATACGATACAGTTCCGAGTTATAATGAAATAGGTCGATTAGATGAAATATTACCTTAGTACATTCAAAATGGTATAATTTAAAACATGTGAGACGTCCTTTAAACCTAACTCAAGGTATGACGATGATGGTCCACACTTTTATAAGATTGAAATTAAGAATGACAAGATGGGTCTAGTTCGTTAGACCAATACGTTTAAGGTTTAACCCTCTATTTCAAACGGATTGAGTTGAAGTTTTAAACTCAGTCCTTAAATTGGTCCGCTCCTAACCTGCTGAAAAAGCAGGGTGTGGAAACCTATGAGTTCAATCAAAATCCATGTTATCCATAGTTAACTTGTGAGCTCTATCCATGTTATGATATGGATGTTTTCAATATTTTTTGGTAGAATTATGTAATCTTTTAACACTGCTTACAAATAGTTTAATCAAAATCAGTTTGTTTAACACTGTTTCAAAAGTCAGTCGTAAGGTAGAAGATTAATTATGGAAGGTTGGTGGAGATTACGGATTAAATGCCAGACCATACTATGGCATCTTATGCGATGGCAGTGGTTGCAAAGTGTGGTTTAGGCATCTGGTCCCTAAGTTAAATCATTTGTGTTTATTAAACATTTGTTTGAAAAACATGAAAAGGACATTTATATTATGGCTAACTAACTTCAGAAATTGGCAAAGTCATACATGGTGGAATCAGATTATCTTTTACGCAAATAATTTTCTATTGGTGCTTCCAACGAACTTACCCAACCATAGATAGAAAAAGTTCTATGGGTGTATCATATATGTGTATTAATTTGATGGATATGGTGTCCTAAACATTCAATTGGCAAGTCATTGCCTCGTCAGCAGAATGATTGCTAGATAAACAACAATCACTTCCACAATCGTTAGCTATAAGTCTTCTTTGAAAAAGTTGTCCTTAACCAGAAATACAATTTAAAATCATATGATTTTTTTTAAGGATCAATTTTAAAACATGACATATACTTTGTTTTTCTTTAACTATATTAATAGTTTTAAATTATGTTATGATTTTTTTTATTAATATTATTATGTGTGTGTTTGTTATAGTTGTTTTCAAATAGATTTTAGAATGAGTGAAAACCAAAATGGAAGGGTATACATGCCACCTTGCATGAGATTCTATTTTATTTTATTTTATTTTTCACAAGACTAAAATTCTTTAATATATGAGGGAATTTGGAAAATCCATTGAGGAAGAGCTTGGATGTCTTGAAGACTTGAACGATTTTAAATAAATTTTATATTCATTGCTTCTCTTTATAATATTTAAAAAAAATACTAAAAATTATTTATAAAAATATTCTTCTAGAGAAAGTGAAGGATTCCCCTATATTTTTCCTTTCTTCAGTTCCCTCCAAACTCAGAAACAAAATCAAAAACAAATAGTAAGAGTTTATTGGATCAATACAAGCCTTATCACGGATTCACTGTGCACAACATTAGATAGACGTCTATCTTATTATTTGGTTAAGCACTTAAACTACTACTTTCTCCGTCTCATAATTATTGTCTTTTTAGTATTTTTTTCTTCTTAAAATTAATTGTCACTTTATAATACAAATGCAACATTTATTATTTTTTTCACTATTATATTCTTCTTTATTGAATTTCATCCAACTTAACTACTCAACTAACTACAATTAATAAGAGTGTTTTAGTAAATGCTATTAATTTTACCATTAAAATCAACATAATAATCATTTCTTTAGTAACCGTGCATAAACGATTAATATTGTGAGACGGAGGTATTACTATTCACACCAAAAAAATTAACAGCTTTCAGGGCAATTTTATGCACATACTCATGCGTAGAATTTATGCCGTGCTTGAACTTTTATTTTTGGTCAATGAGTCATTGACCCTTTAGTAAAAGCCTTTGAATCATTTAATGGGCAACTTTTGTAGGAGGAAGTTACTGTTCTTAGGGCTCATAAGTTATAACAAAAAGAGTTGACAACTTCTTTTCCCATCGCATTCTCTTCTTACGCTCTATTCAGGTTATAAAATCTAAAATATTTTAACATATTTTGAAGAGTTTTGTAGAATATCTACACTGTTTGGATTATAAAATTTAAAATCCACAAGACATGTGAGAAATTAACGAGATGGAAAAAGAAAATGTCAAAAGAGTTACTATTAACTTTAAAGCCCATTAAATATTTGAACCAAATGCTAAATGTGGACAATAGCGCTGGCGAGACATACTTAATCCACATTTTCTCCTTGGTGCCAATTTAAATGGGTTAATTTACCTTCTTAAAAGAAAAATACTTAATCCACATTATTAACTCTTATTTCAGAAATGTTAAAATCATTATTTTTCTAGCATTCTTTTAACATTCATTTTCCTATTAATGGAAGAAATTCTTGTAGGTCTCACAATTTTATGTGAGACCTATTTCTAAAATGTGAAACTCACATGCGTTTCATATAATAAAAATATAGTACTTCTCACTCTTATATTCTTTTGATAGAACGATATTTACCTTTGACTGGAAAAAAGGAACAATATTAATAACTATATTTTACGAAGGGATAGTTCAAAGGTTGTCTATAATAATTTTGAGATGCTAACTACTCCCTCCATTTTTTTTAATGTTTTAGAATATATTTCAAAATATTTGATGTTTTAGTATATTTAATATTTTTTTCCCAAGTTTATCCTTATTGGAAAACACATCATAAAACTAATAAAGGTGTTGTGACCTTTGTCTTATCACATGTGAATTTAATCATAAATAATGACATTTTAGTCCAAAACATATAAATATTTCTATACTTTAATTACTCCTTAAAACTTGTGTCAAGAGGTAAAACATCAAAAGATAAAAAACAGAGGGAGTAATGTCTAAATTAGTGCTCCTTAAATACTAGTTAAGCAAACAAATACTCCTTCCGTCTCACAATTATTGTCTCTTTAGGATTTTTTCTTTTTCTCAAAATAATTGTCACTTTACAATACTAATGCAGTATTTATTTATTTTTTTCCATTATTATACCCTTATTTATTAAATTTCATCCAACTTAACTACTCCACTAACTACAATTAATAAGAGTGTTTTAGTAAATACAACTAATTTTACCATTGAAGTCAACACAATTAATCATTTCTTTAATAATCGTGCACAAACCCTAAACGATTAATATTGTGAGGAGTGAGTATAATAAAAATATCTTAGAATAACTCATTTTCTAGATTTATAAGGACTGATATGACAGGGACCGAAAATTAGAGTAGTTCTTCAATTTGGAGTAGATACTAGTTAATTTGAATATAGAGTTACAGACTATATATAACTTTTTAATCTTGTACTCTCCTCCATATTAGCTTCCCTCATGCCCCAATCCCTACATGCAATGCAATGTTGCATCAAGTTAACACATACGTACAAACTCTAGAAGAATCTCACTAGTTATTTTTGGTTAGCAAATTAGTGCTCTCACATTGTGACGTACATATTCCTTTCTCTAAGACAAAAGTATTCAATTTCTTATTTATTGATGCGTCCCACTTGGACAACACATGATCAATTCTTGTCCTTGATGCTAAAACATCTCTTTAATATTGCATGTCAGAACTTCCCTATGAAAAAAATATCTTGTATAAACTTTGTATGTCTATCTCGGTTAAAATAATATCTTGTTTGATTATATACTCAACTATATTTTTTTACAGTTAGATGTTAACCAAGTAATATGGTTATTTTAATCAAAATTTAGTTGAATAGAGTACAATGGGCCAATGGGGAACCATTGATCCAACCCGAACATATTCAAAGTACATATCAAAGTACACAACTCATGGTACAAAACAAAAGGACTATTACACTATTAACAAATGAAGAGGATAACACAATTGAGAAACCAACCAGCCATAAAAATGAATTCAAATACTATAAATCATGCAAGTAATATGAATTCTTGCAACTAAATTAAAGCAAGCAATATATATAACATACTAACCCAACAATATAAACTTATAGATAATAAAATACAGTCATATTATGTTTTTCAGACCACACTTCTTGCAAATAAAACATCATAAGCTAGCTTGCTAATTCTCTACCTAGATCGAGAGTTTGGATCCAACTTTAGGTTTAATGTGATATTACAAACTAATTAAAGCTCAAATAACAACTTAACAAGTGCTAGCTAGCTGCTTAATTAATTTACAATGTCTAATTCAAGCAAATTTAACATGACATTGGTTCCATTAATTCAGCTGCTCAACCAAGGCGCAAATCGTCATTTTTGTAACCTTCTTCTCCATGGTGATGAGGAAGATTCAGATGAGAATGGTGCTGACAGAATGCATATAGAGTGGAAGCACCATTGGCTAATGCAACTGCTGATTCCTCGTCTCCTTCGTCGTGGAAAAGAAATTGTGGATGGATCACACACTTTTCCTTCTTGTTGTTATTCCATTCACACAATAAAAGGAAACAAAATCATTTTCTCTTCTCTGTATATAAATCATTTGCAATCACAACAAAATGCAGTTTTCTATATATTTAACTAACAAGAAAAAGTTGAAATAACGACTAAAATTAGAGACAGATAAAATGAAAGTGGTCACCAAATTTAACGTATCTAACACTTAAATTAGAGACGGAATTTTTTTTTTTCTGTCTCTAAATTTAAGTCGCTATTTCAACTCCTTTTAGTAGTATCTGTCATTAACTTAAAAAGAAAATTTTTCTCACAAGTTCAAGCAAGAGATTTCCATTCATCTGCTCCAAGCTTCTAACCTGCATATTATTTATATAAAGTTTAATAGACCATAGGTTTATCAAATTCACATGAGCAAGAAAAAAATGGATCATAGATTAAAACTAAAATATTGCTGACCTTTTTCCTACAGGTATCGGTACGTGTTTTGATCACATGAAACTGTGAAACAGAATACATCCAAAACAAAACGTGACAGCATATCAGCTTAAAGTCTAATAGGAATAACTGGATTTATAACTGTAACAAATTAAATTGATATCAAATTTCATTGCTAAGTGTTGCAAGTGACATGATAAAAGTGATGAAGATTCATTTCATAGGAAGAATAAGCCTTGGAGCTTAATAGAGAGAAAAACTCTTTAGGTTTCATATTTATTGATAAAAAAATAGTATATTAGTACATGAGATGCTCAATGTATAGAGCTTTTGGAAAATGAACAAACTAACCATCAATCAACAAACTAACTATCTACTAACTTTTCCAACTAAAATTGATATTTATATATATTACTAAATAATAAATTGTTTGAGAAATAAATTAGAAATCAACTTGATTTATTCTGTTTTTAAGTTTTGTTAAGGATTTATTAGTAGTGTATAAAAGAGATTAAGCAGCTAGTGACTTGAAAATTTGCTACAATAAAAGAGATCAAGTGGCTAATTAAGTCACATCTTCAAAAAGAAAGTATAGAACAATAATTTTGTGCTAGAGAAAAAAAACAATAGTTTGTAAATTAAACTTCTGTTTTTGAGGAACTTGTAGTTTAAGATTAGTTTATGGTTCTTATAGAAAGGATGAAAATAAAGGGAAATATAGAATTGAACAAATTAAAGAATTTGAAGATCCATAAAATTGGAAGTAGTATAGTACCTTCCTTTCACGTATTTTAGCAATGGAAGAATTCATATCCTCTTCAAGACTACGCAGTTGCTGGAAGCTAAGGTCATCCAATTCCATACCACCCTCACCTATTCTATGCCTTTTCAATTCATCACAACTCCACCAATCAGATTTCACCTAAAAAAAGTGCACATAAATCCAAAGTAATTTATGCATCATTAATTTACCTGATCTGTCTTCTAAGCTTATGGTTAATATCTTTCAGTTTCTTCAAGTTTTCAAGCATTTTCTGAAACCACACAAATTCACATTAAAATCATAAAATAAATATATAAATAAATAACAAGATATCAAGCACAATTTCTTTACCTCATAGTGAGAACGCCACAGATCTATATCCCCCAAAGTCTTCTGATATTGATCAATAATCTTCTTTGTACTGGTTCACAAGTAACAAAATATATTAAAAAAAACTCATATATAATTAAGAATATAAATAATATAAGTTATAAGATAGTACTTACGATAGTCCAGGGGTGATGTATTCATGCATCTTGTTATTTTTGGAGAACATGATGAGTGAAACCTTAGCATCACATAGAACACTAAGTTCATGTGCTTTCTTGAATATACCATTTCTTCTCTTTGAGTATGTCACTTGCCTGTTAGTAGGATTCTCAATCAACTTTATCTCAATCTTCCCACGACCCATTTTCAATGATCTTCACTAGTGTACTTGTTCTATAACTTCTCTTCACTTTTTTTTTTCTCTCTTTCACTTTCCAAAATGCAATATTAATAGATGGAAGAGAAAGTTAAAGAGAGAGAGAGAGAGAGAGAGAACTAGATTGCAATGAAACTAAACTATAGTGTCATCACACTTGTACTATACTGGTGTGTGACTCGTAAAGGAGGAGTGAAGTGATGTGAAGAGGGTTTCCTAAATAGGAAATGTGTTATTTGCTACGAAAGGAAAAGTAGGGTTGGAATGTAACTGCAAATAGATTCTAAATTGATGTGAATGTGAAAGTGAAAGTAGTGTGTGATCAGAAGCAAACTTCAACACTATTACATTATTCTTATTCAATGGACAGTTGGCACATTTTAATTAATTCTCAGCTACCTCTTCTTACTTCAATTTATTATTAGGCTCCTAGGTCAGACACTATGTACAATAATCTTCATCATATCATCATTTTGTTTACAAGTTAACTAAGTTTTGTTTTGATCAATCTTCATGTGGTAGGATATTTAAGTTGTTTTTTTCTTTCTCATTTCTTAAATATTTGTTCTCTCATCCCGGAACTAATATCTATAATCGATATTATATGGTGTCGATATATGATATTGAAGATCGTGTGTCAAATACAAATGAAGTTGTTATATTGTGTAACCTAAATTAAATTTTTGTCTTTCTAACTTGTGTCTTAAGGCACATGTTAAACATTTTAAAGAGATAAATTTTGTATTGATGAAAACAATTTTTTAATGTATAAAACATTTAATACACAACTTTTTAGACAATATTACTGTATTAAATTCCTTAATTAACATCTGTCGTAAGACATTTGATAGCATTGTCCGTTTGATTTAAGATGGAGAGTTTGGATTGATTAATTAATTTAATCAATGATTACTTTGGCAAAAATGGTGATCTTAATTTGCTTGAATTGATTTTGTACTTGGGGGATACTGTTTGTCTTGTGTGTTTGTCGTTACTCATTTATTTAAAGAACCTACTATATTGTTTGCTTGTTAGCTTTGTATAGGACATGTGATGATGATGACTCTCCACTGGATGTTTTATTTACTCCAAACATGGCATCACAAGTGAATCATCAACTATGTGTTTATAACCAGATTGAGAAATCATTCATGGAAAAGGAAAGAATTTAATTACAAAGGAACACAACTCTGATTAAGTAACTTAACTGTAGATTAATCGACCTTATCTATAAAAGGGAGCTGTATACATTTCCCCATGTTGTTCATGGATGACGTAATTTTAATTTATTTTGTGTAATACCTCGATTATGATTTATATTTTGTGTAATACTTCGTAATTTTAATTTCTATTTTTTTTTACCCCTGTAATTTACAATTATTTTAGCTTTTGATTCATGTACATATGTGTCTAGTTTTTTATTCTTACCATGAGGCTAAATAAGTCAATGGGGCGGGCGGAGGCGAGCTCCCCGTCCCCACTCAAATTATCCTCCATTCTCATCCCGATAGATTTTCACATTCTTAATAGATCCTCATCGACCAAAATAAATATGATTATACTTCAACTATTTTTAATCGATTAGTTGGTAAAAAGGGAAAATTAAACCATAAAACAAATAAAATATTATGATGTTATTGTAAAAATCACATATAAAATAAATTTCAGACAATCAAGGTGTATAAAGACAACAAAAATAACATCAAATAATTGTATATATACAAATATAAACAATACTTTAGTGCTTTTTTCGAGGAAAGAGTCTCTCTCAGGACAAGGTTATAATCTCGGTCTCCATCTTTGCGCTACCCTTGGGAGGGCTTTCTCCCCCGAGGGATTTCTATTCTTTCATTACTACCGCAAACAACACACATTAACTGCCCTATGATAGATTAATATCTATCCCCGCCTCGTAAGTGTAACTTCGTAAACTTTGATATGTAGTAATTGAGGTTCGAATCATATTTATAATATGTGAAACTAGTCTATTAATCGATGTTCATAAGAAAACAATTTACAGATGTACGTCTTGCAGCAGACTATCCGTATGACTCGCATCAGCACATGTCATGTCATTGTAGATGTATCTATTTAACTAGCTTGTGGCTGTGCTGCTGCTTACATATAAAATCGAATCATCAGTACCGAGGCACGGTGATGTGGTTAAGAAAGTTCGAAGATTTTAACGTTGTTTGTTAGCATAGGACTCGTCACATCCTTTACTTGTCACATGTTTCTCATGATGATGATGATTTGATTTTGAGTTAAGTTCTCAACTTACCTAAACCTGCTTATCACTCAAATGTCCTAAATTAATCAATCAATCTCATCATCACAACTCATATGTTTAAGTAAGCAAATATTTAGCAAAACTTTTCAACACGTTCGTTTGTTTGTAACCAGATAGTTTTGGGTTGATCCTAACTAGTATATATGTGAATTGTTTTTTCAGCTATTCTGATACAAATATACAAATATAGGACATTAAATGGCAATTACCACTCACTTTGGCATTGTATTGTTCACTGTTTTTTTTCTTCAATTATTTTGATTTTTTTTAACATAAAAGTTGAGTTGCATCGTTAAGCAACCTCACAACTGAATTAATCATAAATATGTATTCTATTAACCATTTTAAGAAGATATTTTTATTTAATCATTTTGACTACTTTATTAATCACAAAAATACAAGACGTTAACCACTCATTTTACATAGTTTCAGCAAATGACAGAAGTGGATATACATTATGTTGCACACAAAACTACATGATTATTCGATCGCGTTTTATTGAATAAATATTTGTTAAAACATTTAAAAAGTAGCATGACAAAATCACAATATAGTGACAAGTATCATGTGTTAAGGTAATTGTATATATTGTAACTATGTTATTGGTGTGCAATATACACCACCTTTATCAATAACTAATTTATGACAAATTTGAGTGGCCAGCCACCTACAAACTTGTTTATACTGCCCAATCATATCCATTAATCTCTTAAAAAGTTGTAATCACATGGTTTATGATGCTGATTCATTACGAAGATATGAAAATACTCGTTCCTAAAAACAGTTGAATGGGTTAAATGAAATAATGAATAACGCTATAACCCTATTCAAACCCTCCCATACATCCTTTTAATTACTTGAAACAAATAGTGTTCATGTAGTCTTCATAAAACCCCTCAAAAAAAAAATGTAGTCTTCATAACTATTCCAAACAATTTTCTACCCCGGAGAAAATACGGGAGCAAAATGCACAAGGTGCTGGTTTTATAAAAGAAATTAAGTAAAATTACATCTTTCTAGAGTTCCTAAGTTGAACCATTCCCCACTCCGAAGAGTATGATTACTACATGGAAGAAGCTAACCTACACAATTTTTCTGCCAAACATGCAAATATCACGAGTTTCGTTGTATACCACACATATAATGCACATATGTTGTCAATTAGGACATATAAGGCCACAATCCTTAGGAAAAGTATTAAACACGAAGTCATCAAATACGAGGGTTAATAAGCCATCTATAACCACATCCAAATATCAATGAGATTAACAACATTGTTCTGAGTTTGTTTGATCCTCAAAGTTGCTCACATAGTTTCCTGATTTCCTCTTCCTTTACAAATTACCAGGCAATTTAATTTACAGGAGTCTCGCAATCCATATAATTAAAGGGATCCTGGTTTCTCTTTTATGTTTTTTCCCATTCAGAAGGATAATCCTCTACTCTAGTTTTGTGAACTTATTACGGAAAACTTGTCATCATACTTTGTCATCATGGAACCACCACCTTGTCTCCTTGGGCGATCTTCCATTTCTGCAGTTCTTTACATAGCGATCATTATCTTCAGGGCGTTGCTGCAAAAGAAATCAAGTCGGCGTTGTTAAGTCATAACGATACCCAATTTGACGATGGATCACTGACCCACCTAAAGTTACCGGTAGAATCTTAAATAATGACCAATAATGCTTACTATCAAATTAGTTATTGTTCAAGCACGTATATGGCCCACTTGGTCAGTAAAAGAATTTATTTGATCTAAAATTATCAGCATCCTATATAAATGGAAGAATAAGGAAAACAAAAACTTCGCAGTACAAAATTCACACCTTTGCAGTTGAGCTTGAAAGCATCGACAGAATACTAATGCAGATAGAACTAACAGTCATTGCAGGAGACCATGAATCATATAATATATCTGCATCATCCCAAGCATATTAATATCAGCTAGCCAACAAAAACCAGCACCAGACAATTTTATTTTCAAATAATCAGAAAAATAAAATTGGGTTCCCTATAAATTATGGTAGACTAAAATGAATTTCAGAACTGGTAGTCCTTGAAAATCACATGTGCCAACAATGGCTAAAAAAATTACCTAATATGTTGAACTAATTACTCCAAGTGTGTGTGTGTGTTTTAAACTCCCTCCCACCCCTAAGGCCCTAAGCGAATGATAGAGAGAAACTATTATCAATATCTAGAATGGGCATGAATCAATTGTGGGGATTTGAATACATTTCTTACCTTTATTATTCCCATCACCATTTGATAGAACCCAAAAATTAAGGTATGCAATTGGACTTTTTAAAATTGAAGCTGTTACAATGGTAAAACAGAAAGCAAAAGCTAAAACCAGAGTTCAGATAACTCCTAAACCAGAACTAGGCTCCTAAACCAGAGAAAATTTCTCTCCTAACAGACTCTAACCAATTTTCTGAATGACTTCTTCAATACCTTTCCCTCCCTCCATAACAGAAATTCCCTGAAATTCAGGAAATATACTGACTCACACTCACTTCTATTGCAGCCTTCTAGAAACAGGGCCGAATGGAATTTGCTGACTTAATTGGGTCATCTGTGTCATACGGCCCTGGTATCCTACCACCTCCGTTACCCTTCTTCAAATGCATATCATTATAACAAAAAGGAGAAATTCCAAACAGAAATTTCTACATGTAACCAACGAGCATTTGACTTATAAACAAATATGAGACAAAAAGAGTATGCCGTAAAACCCATGTAGGGTATCTCATAGCTAAAAGTTGTATAATTCATTTAGATTTTCTAGACCATTTTGCAGTACAAGCTCCTAGTCAATCCCTTCCAACATAAGTGAGAAGAAACAGAACAGAAGAAGCAACTCAAGCCCAAAAGAAACAAAAGAAACATAAACCGTGATTCTTTATATGTTCTATTAAATGGTAGTTCATTCTATTGTCTAGAACAGTGAAGTTCTCTATAGTAACATCCATCCCCCCTCCCACACACATGCGCGCGATTTTTAACGGTAGGACCTACAACCATCATTAAGTGATTGGAAACCTTCATTCCAAAAGAACAAACACAGCACAATGCTAAAGCCAAGTAAGGTGTGTATAGTTGAGTGAATCGGTGACTGTTGAACGCTTTTATTTAAGAATGAAAATGGAGCACCAAAATCCATAATCCAATGGGGCGCATTTAGTAAGCATTTTTTTAGTTTCTTTTCATTTAATAAGCTTAGCCTCGTCAAATTTTTTGTATCTCTTAAAAGAAAACAAGAAAATAAATATTAAAAATTAAAAAATCAACAAACCGCTGAATTGTGCAACTCAAAGCAACCTAGGATCCATCATATGAAACAAATTTCTGGTTTTCCAAATTGGATTGTAATCCACAATTATACAGACCATACTGAAACAGGATATGGAGGCATTAAAAAGGAAAAGCACTTGGTTAGAAAAGTGAGACCCAAACTTCCGTCCTTTCCCCAGATATATGAAGTACTATGAAGTCCGGATACATAGTACGGGTATGATACGATATGGATACACGATTTTTTGAAATTTAGGATACGATACGGCTAAGATTTGTTAACAAATTTTTTATAATAAAACTTACATGCATGTAAAATACTAGAAAGAAATATATTAACAAAAGCATCATTAAAATAACTCAACAATTTTTGTTTAATGTTGACTAATTAAGTCCCCCCCTCTCTCATTACCTTAGTCCACAAAAAACGTAACTTTTAAGTTTGATTCATCTTTTCTAGGATACGTATCTGTGAAGTATCTTATAAAAATCGGTGAAGTATCTTATAAGTATCCCGTAAAATATTTTTTAAAAAATTTTAAAAATGAATTCAAATACTTCATTGGTGCGTATCCACGGAGTATCAGTATACGGATATGTCTCTTTGTTTGGAGTATACGGGCTTCATAGATGCTGTACAACAGTGTTCTATCTGCTTCATACCCTTATGTTCTTAAAATAACACTTCTAGCATGTTCAAACTAGTGTTGTAGTCCCATTAGAATGGACATCAAAGGAGAACGACATACACCAGCAAAACTACCATTCGGTCCAAGATTCTCTTGTTCCATATATTTTTAATTGGGTCTTGTTAACGAGTGCCCTAAGGGCACTCTTTAAGGTTTCCCAATTAAGAAATTATTCCTTAAAAAAGTTTAACACTTCAATTTCTGATTCACTGAATGCAAAATTTTCCATAAAAATTTACTATTTCAAATCCTTAAAGAGTGCCCTTAGGGCACTCGTTAACATTTCCCTTTTTAATTTATGTACTTTTAAAATGTAAGCTATTTTAATATCAATTTTAAGTTCTATATCACCCTAACGGATTCTTGTTGTCACGGTCTTAAACAATACGAATTAAATGAAACTGTAAAAGCATTCAACATCTTGGAGCTTAATAGACATTTACTACTTTCTTTCTTTCATTATAAGGATTGTTATAAAGGTATTTTAGGATGATATAGAATTATTCCTTTTCATCTTTTGCTGCTTTCCACTAAATTAATATTTGCCAGGCATCAGAGAAGCTTAATCAAGTAAACAACCCGCAAGCATCTTATTTCCCAAGAATTCTTAGTGTGCAATTATATTTTGAATGTCTTGATTTCAAAGTTAAATCTAAAGCAAATTACAAGAAAAGAATAAACTGTCAGAAAAATCAGTGTCTTAAAAAATGTATGGATGATCTAAAAGTGAATGCAAACAAACCACAAAAGCAACACACACCAAAACCATAACTCTGCAAAAAAAGGCTGTGCCAATACAAGAATTAAGTAAATGAATATAACCTATGAAGCACTAACACATATACGAGATAGGACAACCGACACCGGTAATAATTTGAAAACGTCAAATAATTGAATGTAATCCCATGTGTCAGTTTCAGAAACCAGAGACATCTCCATTGAAGTTTCAGTTCTATAGAGGATATAACACATTGACAAAATACTAGTATTACATAAGATTAGATCACAAAATACCATATTAAACCAACAGACATACCTAAACAAATATGTCCATTGCTATAGATATGAGGATGCAATGGAGCCGGATGCAAGAATATCACCTATAAAATAAAACCATCCATAATTAAAACATAATTACATCAGTGAACACCGAAACATATTAAAACATAATCAGTAAACACCAAAACATGTCACAGAAAAGTGAATTTATGTATATTAAAATGAAAATAATAACCTGTGGAGCTTCCATAGGGTAATTCTCAGGAAAATCCACCTGAAGCTGATAGGTCTCATTGGAGTACAGTGTCCCAGGAGCTCCACCCACTTCAATAACCCACCTTCCATATAGAAAAAGGTAATTTTTTTGTGAAAAATACCAAATCAAAAGAGAGAGAAAAAACAACTTTGAATGACCCATTTAGAAAATTTTCTTTTTTTAGGCAACCCATTAAGAATTATAAACTATTAAACTCAAAAAAGGATAAAAAAACTGATTTTTTTTTTTTTGGGAATTGAAAGTTTAGGGGGTGAATTAGAAGAATCTGATGATACCTTTGGAGATTGTCGGTGACTCTGTGTTTGAAACCAGTTGGTGGATTAACCTGCCACTCGACGAGTTCTTTCTGAAGCCGATTACAGGCGATTTTGCTCAGAGTCTGAAAAAATGGATCGAAATTGAAGAAACAAATCGAAGAACGAAGAGAGTGAGAGTGAAATTGAATGAATTAGGGATTTACCTTGCGAGATGCAGCTGAAGAACTAGTCATGGTTATTGCGCTTAGAGAGATTGGAGAAAATTGCTGAATGAAGAGAGAGAGAGAGAGAGAGAGAGAGAGAGAGAGAGAATAAATAGTGAAATGAAATTGACGAAAAGAGGAAGGGTACCCGTGAGTGTGTGTGTGACTGACTGTAACGACGGTTTAGGAAACTTT
>Ga0228710_1003246_pt1 | contig 25929 bp, 9 predicted proteins | sample MedpolnodulmetaG_FD_177995 | JGI IMG/M metagenome (GOLD analysis project Ga0228710, IMG submission 177995) | Root nodule microbial communities from Medicago polymorpha collected in Santa Monica, California, United States - pink nodules | ecosystem: Host-associated > Plants > Roots > Nodule...
TTTAATATACCACAATTGAAATTTAGAAAATATCCATCAATTTTTGATGAGATAAATGAAAAACTTTTAGATGTCCCAAACATGTTCTACAATAATGTGGGAAGTACTTCAACATTGATTGATAGGTGAGTAGATTATGTAATTCCATTTTCTTTTATATGTTAAAATTGTTTATATGAGGTGTTAAATTTACAGTTACTTTCATCAATTTCTTTCAGGGGTAGCATTATTGGAACTTCTCATATATACCTATGGCTCCACCCCCACCATGTTCATACCTTCCACTTCCTTCACCTATGATGCTTGGTGACTATCCTCAAATTCCACCACCTATGGAGACTCAGTATCATGGTGACGATGCTAGGCGTGTGCATTTGTCTGAGACAAATTTCGTTGATGAAAAAGGGAAGAAGCCAATGTCGTTGGAGGACTTTATGGATCCAGATGTTGAAGCAAACCTTGATGAATTCATGGATCCGTGTCTTTTGATTGACTTCAGTTTATTTGACAAGGATGATAACAGTAACTTGCATGACAAGATATAAAAAGCTTATAGTGTTTGCAACAAAATTTTTCTGTTGTTTTTGTGTAAACGATGTTATTTGACAGATGTATTAAATTAATTCTACTTTATGCAATATGTCTCTATTACTCTTTTTGATTGAATATCAGAATGGAAGGTTATACACGTACGTACAAGGAGTGATAACTTGGTGAAGAACTACAACTAGAGTGAGGTTATCTCTTGAGTTAAGTGATAATCCAAAAGAAAAATAAATATGATTAATGTTTGGCTTTCAATAGTCTCAATAACTGAAATTCCAGTGTTTGTTTTGACAAAATCTAAGCTCACTATAGCTATTTTAAACCATTGTCTCTTTCTTTTACGGGTTATTTTAATCTTTACTTAGTATTATATTGAACTAAAACTCTCACCTCCTTGCTTAAAACTCTATTTCTAACCTCCATGTCATCAAAATGGTTTCTATTAGCGTACATTCTAAAGTCATTTCCAAGCTTCTGATTTAAGAATGTTACTATTGAAGAAAATGTGAATGGTGAAATGGTCTAAATCAGTTGACAAGTCATGTGATTTATACATTTGTACATTATAGTTAAAGTCATCTCCAAGCTTCTGATATTTAAGAATGTTGCCCCACATGTATGAATTTGTACATAATTGAGTTCAACAAATGTATAATTTTCAAGCTTTATTTAACTAGGACTAGGATGAATCTTAAACAAATACTGATAACTAAATGCAACCATTCAAACTCAACTTCATCGACAACGAATTGAATCGTATGTTATTTACATTGTTTGGTGTTTAATATGTATATTTATTAAAATCAATGCAGAGCAATTTGGTAGCATCAGCTATAGGACTAAGTTTGAGATTCTGAAATCATATTCTATGTGAAACTAATTGTCTAAACTACCATTTTTGTTGTTGAACCTTTCAGGCAGGCGTTATACATATTTGTATTATAGAGCTCTTGTCATATTAAGATTTAGGCAAGTGTTAGATTGTTTTTATTTTATTTTTAAGAAGTCAAACTAGTCTAGCGAAATTGACTGTGGAGAGAATCAAACTTGAGACTTTGAGAGGAGAATACTCCAAAGTCCCAAGTCGATTCAAGTGGGCTGCGGGTGCTAGATTGTTGCATGTCAAAATTAAATAGTTTTTCTCAAGCATGCAATCAAGAGAGTCTAGTCTATCCTAAAACATAGACCTATAAAACCAACCCATCAAGATTTTGTCAAAATTGATGGATCCAACTCTAAAGTGAACAACTCATTTTAGAGTGTAAAATGAGTAATACATACCGTTAATTTAAAAATTAAAGGTAGATATTGTAAATACATTATAACAAATCATGAATTAGTTACAATAACAACCATTGATTTTCTCATTTTACACTTTACTGACTTTAGAGGATTCAAATCCAAAATTGATAACTATATATATATATATATATATGGGTTTGCTAGGATACACCCACTAGTTTTTATTAAGGTGTGTTTTAGCAAAGATATAACTAAAAAGTTGTTAAATACACCTTAAGGCAACACTCCTTATAAAAAATAAGTGGGTGTATGTTAGCAACACACACACACGCACCCACACGCACCCACACGCGTGCGCGCGCACACACACAGATATTTGGCAAGTGTACCAAATTCAATCGAAGTAATAAATAAATTTGTATCCACGAGGACTGTATTTAACTTCTACTTAGCAATTTCATTATTAAAAAGGATGTAATAAATTATATTGATGCCCGAGGCAGTTGAGTTGTTTTGTAACATAAACTGATTAAAAGCAAAATAAAGATTGGTTTTAGAAAATTGAGAGAAATATGGTTAAGTCCTTCGAATCTTCCGAAGCTCCCCTATGGTAGTTTGCACTCCTAATTCATTCAATGTTTATTTAGTTTCACGACAGATTAACATAGTAATTCTACACAATCTCTTGACCTAGAATTCTCCCCGCAAGTGACAACCCATTAATCTCTTAAGTGAATTCGAAACCGTTGGAGGTATTAAAAGAACGTTCATCCCTATGTCATAACCTAATAATGATTTATCTCTAACTTGATTACTTAGGTTAAACCTATTACCTAGTTCAGAGTTAAAAGTCAGGGTTAGTGTTAATTAAATAGCGGATGGGAGGGATTTTAAAAGAAAATTACATTTTGACCCTTAAAATCCCATGCCACTAATTTTTTTGTTCCGGAAAATATATCACATTTTTTTCGTCCTTGAAAAAAACTTCTTTATGGCCAACTTATTTTGTAGTAAATAGTATATGTCGTGGGACAATAGCGGTTTGTCCAAATTTCGCTGCCATATAATGGTATAACGTCACTTATAGCTGTTATTTAACAACATTGGCTTCTTTTATGTGTTTTAGAGTAACCTTGGATAAAGTTTTCAAATAAGTATTTGTTGAATCAGAAATTTTGTATGAGAGATTTCCAGATTCTTACATTAGTTGAAATCAAGATCTGCTTCCTTCCCAACCTTTTCAATTTGCTACTTGTCTAATTTTATGGTTCCTATAAACATTTAAGCTTCTCATCTTAAATGAAAATAAGCATGAAGTTAATGCAAACTTGGCTATTATTTTCAAAAGAATAACTTGATATCTTGATTTTGTATGTTTATGCATATGGTGAACAAATTACTGAGAGATAATACTGATTATTATAATGTTGAAGACTCTGCAATCATTCTAATATAAATCATGGATCGGCAAGTCATGGTGGAATCGTGAATACAACTTTATTTTTATGGATCGCCAATATTGAAAAATCCAAAATATAAAAACCAAACATGAAGCTCAAATCAAAATATCGAAGAGAAAAAGGTACCAACATGTTTGTGAACCTCATATTGGTCCTCTTCACGTGTACATTTAGGTGTCTACCTATGCTTTCTACCTTGAATTTGTCAAAAATGGAACAATAACAAACAAGGGCAACAAAGGAGAAAACCTATGAAGCGCAGACACTCCTCAGATTAGGTGTGTCCCAGTGTTGGACACGTGTCAGTGACAGACACTGACACATAATTTCACTAAATTATGTGATTTTCTCCCTGTAAGCGTCTGTGTCGTGTCCAGTGTCCGTCTGTATCCACGCATCATAGGAGACAACAATAAACAAATGGGGCATCTTCAAACAAAGATAAACATGCAATGGGAATTGAATAAGAATAAACACATGAACAGACAAGGATTAAGAAAGAAAGTGATCAATCAAAAGAAACTATGATCATAAATTCATTCATGATCTCTTAAAATCATAACCTTTCATTTCAGAACAACATAAAAACATGAAAGGTGAATCAAACTCAGAGAGAATAACAAAAATTGCAAGAAAGAAAAAGGAAATTACGAATTGAAAATCAAAAGGGGTAAAAAATCGCACCTTCGGAGATGTCGTAACTCAGCTTGAAGGGTTCACCAGTGAAAGTGAAAGTGACACAAAAAATGACCTAATTTTTTTTTATTAAAAGACAAAATACTCTTTTGATTTTTAAGTTAAATAAAAATATCGGATTATTCTTTAAAGTTTTGTAAGTTTCCCATAGATTTTTATTACCCTTTTAAAGACGTTATTGAAACATAAAAACTTTGAATAGATGCATTAAATTTATAAGTTAAAGAACTTATTTGAAATTTAAATGATTTGAAACTTCGAAAAATTTAAAAGAATTTATTTAAAATTTAAACATGATATTTTTGTCAAACTTAAAGTATCAAAAGGAGCGTTTTGTCTTTATTGAAAATAAAATGCATTCATCTATAACATTGACGATACCAAACCCATTGATTAGATTTGCACTAAAACGATGCTGATTGACAATCTCCCCTTGTCATTTTGTGATTTTTATGGAGTTTTTGTCCCATGATATTTTGAAGGCACTGGAGTTGAATCATTGGAAGCCAGTGAGCATATCTCGCAAGGGGCCGACTTCATCCCATTTATTTTTTGCAGATGATGTTCTTTTGTTTACCAAGGCTACGAGATCTCAAGCTATTATGATGGAAGGGATTTTGACAAATTTTGCAAATGTCTCGGGATTGAAAGTCAATATATCAAAATCGAGAGCTTTCTTCTTAGCTACCACCATAAGAAATACGATTTAATCAATGGTTGCAACAATTGGAATTCGGCAAACCTTTTCGCTGGAAAAGTATCTTGGCTTCCCTATGGTTCATGGGTGGTTAACTAAAAGTGACTATGAGTTTTAATTGATAAAATTCAAAGGAGATTAGCCTCATGGAAAAACAAGATATTTAATAAGGCAAGTAGATTGGCTCTATTTCAGTCGGTGTTGACCTCAATTTCTAGCTATTACATGCAGATTGCTTGGGCACCCTATTATATTTGTGAGCACATAGATAAGTATGCGCGCATTTTTGTGTGGAAGGGAAACAAGGATAAAGGTGTCCATCTTGTTGGATGCGATAAGATCACTAGGCAACGAAGAATTGGTGGTTTGGGTATTCGAAGGGCTCGTGAATAATATATGGTTATGCTGGAAAAGCTGGTTTGGGATATTCATTGTAACTCAGATAAGTCATGGGTCTCTCTGCTTCGACACAAGTATGTTGGTGATAAGTTATTTCCTGATATGCCCATGACCCAAGGTTTCACTATGTGGAAATCTATTATGAAAGCAAAGGCAACGCTTCGAAATGGGTTCAACTATAGACTAAGAGATGAGTCTTCTTCCTTTTGGTATGCACCATGGACTAAGTTTTGGAAGCTGTGTGAACAAGTTTTATATGTTGATATTCATGATGTCCACTTGACAATAACTGTTGTGATTCAGGATGATACTTGGGTGTTGGGTCGTTTATATACTGAACTTCCTTCTCCTGTAGTCGAGGCTATTTGTGGCACCCTAGTGTGTTTGAATGGTTGAATTCAGGATGGTATTTATTCGGTGAAAGCTGAGTATAAGTGGTTTCTAAAGGGGGAACACAAGCGAGGATGAGGTCGGATCGTGGAAGTGGATTTGGCGTTTAGCTGCTCCTGAAAAGATTAAATTTCTATATTGGACGGTTTGCCATGATGTTGTTCCTACGAGGTCGTTGCTGCACAACAAAGGTATGTTAGACACTAATAACTGTTTGAGGTGTCTCAATAGTGGCGAAAGTATCATGCACTCTTTTAGGGATTGGCCGTTTGTTAACATCTTTGGCTTGCTCTTGGATTTGACAACATTAACTTCTATTTGGAGAATTATATGGTCACCTAGCCCAGACAAGGCACGTTTAACGCAAATAATCATTTATTCTCTGCTACTTTTTGGTGGATTTGGTGGGCACAAAACTCACTTTGTATGGACAATGAGATAATTCTTATTTTCTCCTTGAAGGTAAAAAAAATCTACAATTTGGCATCCCTTCTTCGTTCTGTTTTCTCTCCGGTTTTATCCACGAATATATGAGGTCGCTATGTGACTTGGCATCAAGAGGAGAGTATGGTCGTTGTCTTGAATGTTTATAGCAGCACTTTTGTAAATCATGGAATATCTTGTTTTGGTGGCGTTCTTTGTAGGAATGATGGCAATTGGCTATATTAGTTTGCTGGAAATATTAGTCTTTCCACAATCATACATATAGAGTTGTTAGCTCTGTATCATGGCATGTATCATGGCTTGAAAGCAGCCTGGGAAAGAGGATATATGGACGTGATTTGCTATTCTGACTCGACTCTGGCTGTTCAGTTAGTTTCAACCATGGTGCAATATTTGTTGCAAAGGAGCTAGAGCGTCCAGTTAAAGCATTATGTGAGGGACGAATTCGCCTGCTGATTTCATGGCTAAACTAGGAGCTGGAAGTTCTGAGATTTGTCGTGGTTTTTGAAACCACCACATAAAGATGTATTGTAGAGACTAGTTTTTTAGCTGACTTTTATTTCTTTTCTTTTTGTTAGCCTCTTTCAAAACAAAAAAAAATAGATCCCCTCTCACACGATGACCCTCCATTAAGAAAGTAAAATGTCACAAATAATTCAATAAACATGTAAAAAATAACTAATAAATAAAATCGAATCAAATAATATTTTTTTCTTTTTTTCCTTTTTTTTTTCCTTTCCTTTTTCTGAAAAAAATAAAATAATAATAATAAGAATATTGGAGAGTGTGGTGTGTATGATTTAGGGTTTGAGATTATGCATCATATAAATACCAATAATTGAAGCCCAAAACTCTCTCTCAACTCTCAACACTCGACACACTCTTTTCTTCTTCACTCTCCGCCAACCGATTCATCGCAAACCCTAATGGCTGTTACCTTCTCAGATCTTCACACAGAAGAGGGTCTCAAATCCCTCAATGAATTCCTCTCTGGAAAAAAATATATTTCTGGGTAACCCTAAAATCCTCTCAATTTCCACTTTTTTCATTGTTTCAAATTATAAAAATCGTTTTTTTTATTGTTTCTGAGATTTGGGTTTTTCAAATTCTATGTTGGGTTGTTCAAATTCCTTCTATTTTAATGTTTGAGTTGAAAATATCATGTTTTTACTGTTTCTGAGATCTGGGTTATTGAAATTCAGAGATCAATTGACAAAGGATGATATCAAAGTGTATGGATATGTTTCGGAGAAACCCAGTGATGCTTTTCCCAATGTTGCTGGTTGGTACGATGTTGTCTCTTCACAACTTGCTGCAAGGTATGTTCTGTTCTCTTCAATTTTATTCCTCAATTATTGATTTCTATATTGAAATATGAATTTGGTTTTGTTTGATTTGATTATTATTTGCTAATTTTTAAACTTTTTTTTATTGATTTTTATTTTGTATGATTAGTTTTCCTGGAAAAGCTCAAGGTGTGAAATTCAGTGGAAGTGCTCCAGCTGCAGGAGCACCTGCTAAAGCTGTATGTATCTCCCTCAATTTTAATTTTTCGTGTTACTTCATATTTTCATTATTTCTGTTATGTGTTGTAGAGTTGTATGGTTTATCTATTTGATGTTTTTCTTAGTGTAACATTGGATACATTTTTCTGTTATATACTGTGAAATCAGAAAATTTGAATTATCTTACAATGATTTTGAAATTTTTATAACTTCTAACATAATTTGAAATCGGGATATGTTGGCTAATACAGACCTAGACATCTTGATTTTGTGACAATAACGATATGTTTGTGTATATAATGTACTGTTACTGAACGATTATTATTAATTAGTAGAATGATGTTGAAGAATCTGCAAACATTCTAGAATTGGACTACATAAAATCTTTGACTTTATATAGTTATTAAGTTATTGTCAATTGTAAATATGATTAAAAAATGTTAAGCAGTCAAGCCATGCCCAAAAGTGAAAAACAGTAATTGTGATTGCTAACTCTCTAGTGTTTTGTATTCTCCTTTGTCATATTTTGAGTCTTTGATTTTATTTATTGGTCTAATAATTAATCTGGTAATTAGTGGTTGTTTTGAATTTAGCATGCCTAGAAGACATTTTGTAATTTTCATTATCAATACAAGTATACAACAAAGAAATAAATAATCTGTAATAAAACGGACTGTACTTCTCGTCTTTCATATTATTGTATTTGAAACATTATTGCCAAAGTACTCTATTTTTATTTGAGAAGTGAAGTCAGTTTGTTTCAAACATTTCCAACAATTGTTTATTTGTGAAATTTTTATTAACCAAGATAGCAACATGGAAGGTTTTTTAGAGTAGTATTAAGGACAACTAGTACTGTAGAGCTCCTTTCATAATGAGATCCAGGCACGTGTTCAATCATTGCATGTCTATTATAGGCATCCTTTTATCTTGTTTTTTGTATTTTTGACGCTTAAGTTGTATAATACTGTAGTTTACTTTTGACATGACATACTATAAGGATGGAATATAACTGATCTTGTGTTAGTTGTACCTGATAGAGTTGTTTGCCAAGTGACATAGTTGTTAGCTAAGTTTGTAACTATGGAGGGATGGTGCTTTTTTCTTAAAGAATAAACACTTCTGAAATTTTTGACTTTATATTATACAAATGCCCAAGTTGTTGTGAAGTTTAAGTTAATTGTTACAGTTGTATTGAAGTCACTGAAGGAACTACTAACTAATTTGATCATTGGAATTTATTTTTGTCAGGCTGCACCTGCTGCTGAAGATGATGATGATCTTGACCTCTTTGGTGATGAAACAGAGGAGGATAAGAAGGCAGCAGAGGAAAGGGAGGCATCTAAAAAGCCCGCAAAGAAGAAAGAGAGTAAGCTCTCTTTTTAGTCATTTATCGTGGCTTGTGACCAACTCAAAGACTACTTTAAATCTATTATCTTGCTTGAACTGTTTGAAACTTATTAAGGGATATTTTTACAGGTGGCAAGTCTTCCATTCTGCTTGATGTTAAGCCGTGGGATGATGAGACAGACATGAAGAAGCTGGAAGAGGCTGTTCGCAGCGTTGAAATTCCTGGTTTAACCTGGGGAGCATGTATGTTAAAACTTGAAATTGCTTCAATCTTTCTCACCCATATATGTAATCTACCTTCTATAAAAAATTAATTACTATGTGACTAAAATGGTTTGTTGCAATTGTTACAGCCAAGCTGGTTGCTGTTGGATACGGAATCAAGAAGCTGCAGATCATGTTGACCATTATCGATGACCTCGTATCTGTGGACGACCTCATTGAAGAAAGACTCACAGTTGAGCCAATTAACGAGTATGTCCAGAGCTGTGACATTGTCGCATTCAACAAAATTTGAGCTTGAGTTTTTGGCCATTTTCAAGCGGCTGATTAGGCTGTTATTTGCGGATAGTTCCCTCCCTTCTCCTCCACTCTTTTGTTTCTTTCATGTTTGGTGTGTTTCAGTGGTGGTTTTGTTACAAGAATTGTATGGTGTGAGTGAAGAGAGATGGAGATATTTTATGGTCTAACTTAATGTTATTCATGTCAAAAACCATGCACATTTGTGGGATTAGCATCACTGAACCATATGCATCTATTTAATTTTTGATAAGTTTCACTAGAAGAATCCTTTGTTGAATCTATACACAATATGAAGTCTGCTGGTTTGCATTGAATTGTTGCAGTAGTCAATCACTTTATGCCCGTTTTCATGTCATGCCAATTTTGTTATGTTGTTGAGTTCATGTTAATTTTTTCCTGTGATTTTCATAATTCAGTGGCACAATCAGAACATCGGCGTTTTGTATTCATTTTGTTGCCAACTCTACTTCAAAACCATTGACATGGTTTTCTCCAAAAAGTATGTGCTAGTATACTGCTATAATTTTGGTAGAGTAATGAAATACTTCGAGTCAAATTGAATTAAACTATACAACTAATGAATGAATGATTCACCAACATATGAATGAGCAAAGGAAGTGTTCTCTTATCTCTTGAGAACGAATTTGTAAACCCAAGAAAATTCATTGGAAAACAACCATACTTGGCATGCATGATTTGTTCATGTAAGCATTATTTAGAGTTATGAGATTTTTGAAGCCAAGGTCACACCTAGTTTTTCCCGTTGGTTGCTAATAGAAGCAGGAACCATTGTTTGCATGATATATCCCGAGATGCAATCAAGAGAAGATTGAGCCAAAGTAACTCCATCTGCAATGGAAAGAGAAAAGAGAATAGGCTTTCCAGTTAGTAATTTTTCCTTCAATGTTAAGAATGAAGGAATAAAATAGGAGCTCCAAGATAGCCGCCAAGGTTACATGTCTGCTCCATTCTCAACACTTACTAGCCATATCATTTTGCAGGTTCTTCGTAAAGAACACTTCAGATTCATATATCAAGTTTTTTTTATCATAGGAGCTTGTTCTAAGGAAGGAAGCATAGGCAATAAATACAGGATCATCTGCAAAACAAATATGAGATAACTTGAGACCCGTGCGATTACCAATTTGTGATGGTTTCCATGTTCCATACTCTACCATGTCCTTGATTTTGTGACTAAATCTTTCAATCGTAAGGACAAAAAGATATGGAGATAAAGAATCCCCTGCCTAAGACCTTTGGAAGGTTTGAAAATTTCAGTTCGAGCTCCATTCTAATTAATGCACATAGATTCCATCCCATGTCTAACCAAGAGTTTGATATTATTATGAATATGTAGTTTTCCATGGAGTCCAAAATGAAATTCCAATCAATCCGAACATAAGCTTCTTCAAGATCAATCTTTAGAGTCGGAAATGCTTTTCTTATTGCGTTAATACATATAAGTTATCAACATTAATTTTTATAAAATTTAAATTTTGATTTAAAATTATAGATAAAGATATTTTACGTTGTCATGTTGAAACAAATTATATTTATCTTTTTAAATGACACAAACAATATAACAAATATAATATAAAATTTTATCTTTTCTTTATTGACACAGACAATATAACATACTATAACAATATTCTTATAGGAAAATTTGATTAAGAGTATAACTAAAAATGAAAAAATCATCCACAAACCATATATTTCATTTATATATAGCGTTTAGACGGGCACAATTTGTCCTGTCTTCTTATAACACCAATGTGTATAATTTACAAACAATAGTTTTTATCAAATTTTGATTGAAATATAGGTATAAATAATATATATTTTACACTTTCATATTGTAACAATCTATACTTATCTTTTTCAATGATACTAACAATATAACAAAAATAATATTTTTTTAAAAAATATATAGTAATAAATAGAATATAAAATCTTATCTTTTTGACTGATACCAACAAAATAACATCCTTATAGTCAAATTTGCTTAAGAGTATAATTGGAAAAGACAAAAAAACTAGTTTAAAAACAACGTATTTTCTTTATATATGGTATTTGGTTATAACTTCGTTTTTTTCATCTAAAACAAAAATAATTTTTTTAAAGAAAGTTTTTGCTTTTATTAATGTACTTATAAAAAAATATATTAAACTTTTGCTGTTTAGACTATTTTTGTTTGCACCATTAATATTAAACTTCTATTGTAATGATTAATTAATTTGAAATTCACATGGTGTGATTTCGGTTTACAGAATAAATAAATTAATTTGCACCGTAAACTGCAACAATTCCGTTGTAGCACAATGGAATGTTTCCTCAAATGCCAAGTTGAACTAGATAACCGGGTTCGACTCTCAGCTATGCTTACGAGGACAAGTGATGTTATTCGTTTAGCTGTAAGTACTTATGCCTAAATAAACTAGTCTTTTAGTCGCTTTTTTTATAGGATGAAAAAAAATAAAAAACGCTAAAACATTGTTTTAGTCTCCTATTTTAAAATTGGATATTTTCTCCTATTTTACAATTTTAATAAATTTTCATCTCACTAAGTTTGTCATGTCATTAAAGACGAAACCAAATCAAAAAGAAAATTTCAAAATTTAGTGGGAACTTCAAAAGTTATAAAATTGGAGGATCAAAGACTCAATTTTTGAAATGGAGTGGTGGTGGAGGGACTAAAACGTTAATCTAAACATAATACGAAGATCAAAAGTGCTATTAATTCTTTGTTTTTAGTTTAGTGATAATTCAAAATAATCTAACACACACACACAATAGATATGTGTGTAAGATATTAGTTCAGATTGTAATTTTTGTCCCCCTATTTTCATTTACTCACGGAATTGATGTCTCATTTTAAAATCATCCAGTTTTGGCCCCTCTTTTAGAATTTTAAACTTTAAAATGGTGATATATCATATTTAAATTGATGCTTTTGGAATTTTTACGGTAATTTCATGGTTGTTGATCATTCCGCATCATTGGGTTGTATAACACGTCATTTAAAATACTTCGCAACATCATTTTTAATTAAAAATAAAGGAAATAAAGTACAAAAGTTAGGTGATTTTAAAAAGGAGGGATCAATTTCGTGAGTGAAATTAGAGGTTTTAAAATTGTAATTAAGCCAATATATTATTAAGGTAAAATGTCTTAAAAAATTCTCATAATATATTTTAAAATTTCTTAGGAGGTGTCATCTTATCTCTTGGAAACAAATTTGCAAACCCAAGAAAGAGAGGTACTCATCCGACCACAACCATACTTGACACGCATGATTTGGACCTATAATTTGTTCAATTGTTCTTGTCCGCCACCAACTACCATTCTAATTTATACATACAAGCAATGTAGTGAATGAATGATTCACTAACATGAAGAAAAGAGGTTAAATAGAAGACTTTGTGTTTCAATCTTTACCCTTCAATTAAAATTTGATCACCTTTCACTTGATGTTTGAGAGAGTAAGATGCACATAATTAGAGTTAGAGAAGAAAAGGGGTTTTTGTAAAATGTATATAAACAAGAATATTTTTAGTATTATGATTATATTTTAAAGAGAATTTCAGGAGTAACTTATTTTGAAATTCAAAAATTTTAATTTTAATGAAATTATCAACTATTTACATTAAGTTATTTAATTTAGAAAATTATTGTTTTTTTTATTTTACAAATTGTTTGTTTAGTTTAATTGATTTGATTAAACTGTCAAAGAATAATACTAATGCTTTTTGATAAAAGTGATATCATCTATTAGATGATTGTATTAACCAATTTTTTAATGGGCTAATTGTTAAAAGGCTTAAAGGTATGTCTAGTCCTTGCAAATAGGCGTCATTTAAAATTTCGTTCCTTAACCCACTCAATGACTGCCACGTCATCAAATTTCGTCCCTTAACCCACTTACGTGGCAGTCATTCAGTGGGTTAAGGGACGAAATTTTAAATGATTAAACTTTGCAAGGGTAAATCGCCTGGATTAGCGCTTACAGGGACGAAATTTTAAATGACGCCTATTTGCAAGGACTAAACATACCTTTAAGCCTTGTTAAAATTATTAAACTCAATTACTGCCATCGAACAACACAAGGACATGATCATCGCCCTTACGAATGTGTAGATATGATAACCCAAAATCTATATTTACATTAACATCTGCACATCAATAAGTAGCGGAACCATGTCATTGAGACCGTGATAGACACATCTCCATGTATATACTTGGAAGAACATCGTGATGTTATATATATAGAATAACTCCACCTATGTTATATATCTTGACTAGTGATTTGGGACTAAAACACCATATTTCTACTATCTACGATCTACCCCTCACTTGCCACTTGTACTCAATGCTAAAAAAACTTGCGCAACAATTTCTCATCGCTTTTCATAGCTAGTAAATTTGTTGTTGTGTGAGAAGTATAAGAGAAATTAAAAGGAGTCTCTAACGAGTTCCATATGCAAAGCTTTTGTGCTGCTAAATAATGGTATTTTATTTGTGAGTTCATAGTATTCTGTTTAAATTGCCAACATTGTAACAAGAGCCAGGTTGAATCAAGATGACATCAAATTCAGCAAGTGCAATCAACATTTTACATGTCTGATGGAAGAACAAACTTTGGTATGTAGAAAAGGTTGATGGAACTAAGCTTAAACTTTGCTATGGATAAGTTTTAGATAAAGATTTTGTTGAGCCAACAGAAAAAAGAAAATCAAAAGTTGATAAAAAAAAAAACATAAGTGAAAATATGACCGTCTATTCAATGAAAAAGCTTCGTTTTTAATATATCAGCTTATGTAGCTTCATATTCTTCAAAAAAAAAAAAATGGATGTAAGTTTGGTCCAACTTATAAGTAAATTCATGACTTCACCTCAACAATCTAATTGGCAAACAACAAAATGAATTTTAAGATATAGAAAAGGTACCATATGAGAAAGTGCCATATGAATACTTATGAATAAACATAGTTATCATAATCCTCACCAAGCGGCCGATGAATGGAAGGGACAGTGGTGTCTGTCATTTAACATTTATGTCTAATCATGATCAAAATCATCATTGTTACAACAATTTTGCATTAGCAGTTCCATTTAGCTTCTTTATTTTTCAATTATTTTTTTGCCCAACCTCTTCATATAGATGTTTCCCCATAATTAACAACGTACAAGACTTGCCATCTCACATATATTATGATCAAACTGTACTAATTATAGCCTCTATAGTTTGAACTTTATGTCTAAGCAAAATATATTGTTTATTGGGTTATGACTAATCTCAATGATCGTGAAAGTGTACTCAATATTCTTGATGATAGAGTTGCATCATCAAAAGGTGAAAGTGTTGTCAAAATACTTGTTGATTCTGAACCTTTCAAGATGAAATATCAAGAATGTGATCTTTAGAAAAATGCAGTGTCTTTTTTCTTGTTTGTGGGTTTTCTTTTTAAAGGCTAATAATAAAAATTATTGGAAGATATATTTTTCAATTGAAATGAACTTTTGTAACCTAATTGAAATTTGTTGTACGATAATAATTATGTTTTTGGGAGTTGTTACAAATATATAACATCTAGGTTATATTTCATGGTTGTTTTTTGGCATTGCTATGCTTGTTTGTATACTATCATATTTTCAAATTGGAATAGCTGAACATGAATTTTTAGGGGATTATTGCATTTAGGCTGTCAAATAATTATATGTATTAGATTAGATTAGATTAATTTAGTGGTCGTAAGCTGTCTTTTTTACGGAACCTAATCAACAAAAAATTAGCAAGCATAAACCAAATAACTAGAGTCAAGTGCAAATGAACTCCACCAAAGGCAAATTGTTCGGGAGAACCTGAGTTCGATTCATTAGTGAACAAATTTTTTTGTCAGACTTTACTTACATCAAAGTCGAACTCCAAATTACCAGAATTTCTTTCCTCTGCGAATCAGAGGGCTAACAAAAAAAATGGCAGGCATTGCCAACAACAACAATAAAAGGAATAAAAGTTATAAGTAGGACAACAACAAAAAATTATGTGGTATGCACAACCTACACAAAAATAACAATATACAACGACTTCAAAAAGTGTGAGGTGAACATATCCTTTGTTTTGGTATCTCAACTCCATCGTCAAAAGTGTGACCACTTTTCATTAATCAATGTTTGGGAATTGGATTAGGCGCACTTAAGATTGGATGCAGTCAGGTATGCCGCTAATAATTCTTGTGTGTACTTTTCAATAGAAAGCTGCACTTACCTTCACAGCCAAGCACAAAATTGCAATGAAAATTTATACTATTAATAAATGGGATATATATATATATATATATATATATTTTGGTATAATCTGTTTTTTTTGTGGTGGTCGGGGTTCGAACCCCAAACCTTGCATATTTTATGCATTATCTCTATCAACTGAGATAAGCTCACGAGGACGGTATAATCTGTTTTAATATAACTAAATTAAATATCAATCAATTAATAATTATTCAATTAAAAAAAAATATCTGATGGAAAAATATAAACTATAGAAATAAAGGTTGTTCTTTGTCACAAAAGAGAAGCAAAATAAACTATAGAATAAAAAAATAAAAAAAAAACCAATCAAAGTCGATGTTCGGTGAAATTTTAAACTCAATTTTCGTGATTCCAAACAACATATTAAACTCAATTTTTGTCATCATAAACAATGTCATTGCCCAACAACTAAAACGAACAACAGAAATTCTACATTTTCATTTGTTCGTACCATTGTTGAACAATGTCATTGGGACAACAATAGACATACGGAAAATGATAATAACAATGAGAGTGATAAGGTCCAAAAAGATAATTCTGTTTTCGAAACGGAAAATGATAATAACAATGAGAGTGATAAGGTCCAAAAAGATAATTCTGTTTTAGAAACGGAAAACGATAGTAACAATGAGAATGATAAGGTCCAAAAGGCCTACAAGTACACTTGAGCAAGCATCATGATGCTATATATATAGAATAACTCCACATATGCTATGTTTCTTTACTAGCAATGTGGGACTAAAACATCATATTTCTACTCTCTACTTTCACTTTCACACCTCACTCCCTTGCTGCTTGTAATATTAATATCACTATACTACTTACTTCCACTTCTATGATTGAATACGAGAAGGCATATAATTCAGATGACAACTGATCCTTTTATACATGGGAGAAATTAAAAGGAGGCTTCAATGAGTTCTGTATGCAAAGCCTTTGTGCTGCTAAATTTAAATTTTGTCTGTGAGTTAATCATAGTGTTTCAGTTTAAATTTTGGCTATGGATAAATTTTATATAGTTAACGACATGAACTATTGATCTCTTGCCATAGTGACATTTAGGCAATCGTTGGATTATTTATAAAGTAATACTTCTATAGTTGCAAACATTAGATTTAGGCACACTCACAACTAATTATTAAAAGTACACGAGAAAATATTATGATATCAATAATACTGAACAAAAAATATTATGATATCAATAATACTATCAAAAAATAAACTACTTTGTGATTAAAATGGTTTTGTTGCAATTGTTACATCTAAGCTGATTGTTTTCGGATACGGAATCAAGAAGCCGAAGATAATGTTGATAATTGTCGATGATCTTGTAGCTGTGGACGGCCTCATTGTAGAAAAACTTACAGTTGAGACAATTAATGGGTATATTCAGAGCTGCGACATTGTCTCATTCAACAAAATTTAAGTTTGAGTTTAGCCATTTTCAAGCAGGTAATCAGACTGTTATTTGCTGATACATCATTGTAGATGATTTCACTTGACCTTCCCTTTTGGCCAACTACAGTCTCATCCATAACATATCATTGCATGGGTTATGCAGAACTGTTTGCACTTCACAGAATTTGTGTGTAGTATAGCACTAGCAAGTCCCACATCGGGGAGATTAGGCGAAACTGCGAGGGGAAGTTGTTATAAATTGAAAGTGTATGATATTGGGCAACATACTTACCTGGATGGGGTCAATGGATAATCAAGAAGGTCCATGGCCTAGGTCGGTGACCTCCATTGCACTTAGGAGGGGTGCTTGCCTAAGGTGTTCTCAAGTAGAACAGCCTACATCATAATTTGTTGCTGTGGGGGCCTGCGTTCGCGCGGCCCCCTTCAATTGTAGTCCAAATTTTTTATTTCTTTGGCCATGAAGTACATGATCTTCAGTTTTGGTTAGTTTATTTTGTTCTTCATATAGTTTGTACAATCGAGGAAATATTTTTATTGATAACAATGTGAACCCTAGCAATCATTTTATAATTGAAGAATAAAAATAGAGGCAAAGGAGGATTGGTTTCACATTTCCTCATTTCATCTATAAATAGAGGCAATGTAAGTGAAGGAAATCATCAGAAGCTCAACAAAATACAAAGCTTCAGTATCAAAGCAGAAGTGAAATACAAAGCTTCTGTGTGTGAGAGGAAAAATAGAGTGTTGAGTAAATCCAAAGAGTGTGGGAAAAATACACCGGGTGGGTATCATCTCTATAACTTCTAGGTGCTATAAAATAACAGCATTAGAATAGAAGTAGGTCTCACGGAAAACACTATATTGTATCTCTTGTGTGTGTAAGAGAGTGGAGAGAATATTGTAATATTCTTAAATATAGTGGAATATTTTTCAGAGTTTGTCCCGTGGTTTTTCCCTCGGTATTAGAGGGTTTTCCACGTTAAATATTGGTGTTCATTTTTATCGCTACCGCTGTGCTGCAAGATCCAATCTCTTTTGAATTTTGGAATTTTAATTTACACTTGCATTAAGCTCGTCGAGCCCAACAAAGTCTGTGACAACAAGACCAACACGAAGAAGGTGGAAAAGGTTGTTCGTAGCGTTGAGATTCCCGGTTCAACATTGGGAGCATGTATGTTAAAAGCTTGACATTTTTATATCATCTTTCTTTTTCAATCTACCTTATATAAAAAGTAAATTGCTACAATATCTGATTAAAATGGTTTATTGCAAATGTTACAGCTAAGCTGGTTGCCGTCGGATACAGAATCAAGAAGCTGCAGATCATGTTGACCACTGTTGATGACCTCATTGAAGAAAAACTCAAAGTTGAGCCAATCAATGAGTATGTCCAGATGACATTGTTGCATAGTTTGAGTTTGGCAATTTTCAAGCAGCTGATCAGACTTTGCTGGTAGTTCCCCCCTTCCCCTCTACAATCTTCATTTCGTACCAAATAAACCATGACCTTATGGTCTCACTGATTCGATCACGTTCCATTTTTCAAAACATTGATAGAAGCCTAGTACGAGATATGCTTCACATTCACAGTGACATACAAACAGTTGCTTCACAGTGAGAAAAATCCATATAGGACCCTTAAATTTCAGAATAAATTGGAGTTTATCCACAAAAGCAATTCCAAATTGCATCTCAATACTGAAATCTACACAGGAAAATAAAAATTCAATACCTTAGGCTGCACATAAAATGCAACTCTGACGCAAACACTTAGAAACCATAACCACCACCTATATATAGTTGTCAAATTAATCCAACTATGCAGTCAACTGTCTTAAGGCCCAAGTAATACATATTTCACAAGGCAATGAAACAATCTATTAATGATACTATTTCAGACAGATTATTAAACTGATAGAAGATGGTATAAAAATGTTGAGATGGTACACAACAACTTATTTACTAAACAAATGTAAGGGATGTACAAATATAGATTGGTTCGAGTGACAACCAAATGCTACTACAAACGAAAACAGACAAGATTTTTCCGAACTAAAACAGAATATAAGCAAAAGTGATCCTCCCCAAGGAATCAATTAGACCAACTTGTAGTAACAACTGTTTGCACATAATAGAACTTCATATCCCTTGCCACATGGACACTTGAAAGTAAGGCTTAAACAGTTATCAATCCACTCTACACTAACAGCTTCTTCATAATCATTTCCCAATTCATCCTACAAAAACAAAAATGAACTCATTCAGCATGAAACAACAATTAATCTGAAAGTCGTGTATATATTTTTAACTTGTCACCATAACTACATTACAAACACAATTGCAGCCGCATTTTAGAGAATTTTCAGGTTTCTACAAGGGCATCACAACTACAATTTTAGTCACATCAGCCGCATTTTCCCACAATGTAAAGGTTCACGGTGTAACCACAAGTGCAACTATGATCACATCAACCATTTATTATGATTCTAAGCCAAACTCCCAGATCCTACATAATTAAGTGGGAATAAAGGTAGCTACACTACACATCAGAAACTTTTTTTTTTGAAGAGGCACTACACATCAGAAACTATAATTGAAGGTGTCATCTTCAATAAAGTTCTGTTTTAAAAAAAATCATTTTTACCCTTTAACGTGCCGCTTCTCACATATTGGTAAATTCAAAGCCAAAGGAAAAGTGCACTCAAGGGAAGCACAACACACAGTTGATCAAATAACCTTTTTACTTCAGATATATATGTTAATAAGGGAAAGTCTAGATACTTATTACATTTTTCCACATTCTTCTACATGTACCTGAGATATGACTTTTTCATCTTCAGCAACAAAAGAGTAAAGAGAGTGTTCCTCTTCTTGTTCTTGTTCTTTTTCATCTTCGGCATCAGGAGAGGGCTCTTGTTCATGTTCTTTTTCATCTTCAGCATCAGGAGAAGGCTCTTGTTCTTGTTCCTTTTCATTTTCTTCCTCGTCTTCCATAACTTCATCCCACACTTTCTTTATTTCGTTTAACTGATCCTTCATCCTTTTAAGCCTCTACAAAAATCAAAGAAAACCCATGATTCCAAATAAAAAAAAGATTACTTTTTTAGCAAGAAACACAAGTTTCAACACATACCATTGAGTCAGATTCAGGGGTGGTTTTTTCAGCAGAGTTCAAATAACAAGAAACTGCTTCTTTAACATCAGAAGGATCAATAACTTCAGATATACATCTCCTGATCGGAGGCAGAGTCTGCAAAGCAGTTGACAGCCCTTTAACCGGCATGGATTGATCTGGCAAGGTGCATGGATCGGATACACAGCGGTGAAGAGCATTGCCACGGAGACTGAAAGGAAGTGTAATGGCAGAGAAGCCATTACGGGTGAGATTGCTTGCGTCAAAAGAATGCTTCTTGGATGATGGTTGGTGAGCAGAAGATGACGATGGTGAACGGCGTTTGACAGAGTTGCTGTGAGTGTGACGATGAAGCATTGATGATGTTGGAATAATCATGGATTGTTTCTGTTTGTGAGGGATCAACGTGGATTCTTGTTGAATCTGTAGATCACTCATTCTTCTAAATTGTTTCCTTTTTTGTTTTTGGATTTGAATTTGAACTTTGGTTGTAAAGTAAGTGTGAGTAGCAAAGAGTTATGAAAAAAGAGGGTGAAGGTTAGAGTATATATATAGGAGATAGGATAGGATATGATGATTTGTTGAGGTTTTCAAGGGTAACTGATTTTTGTTGGTTGGTCGGGGACTTGGTTGAAGAGGTGAATCGTTTCTAACACCATTGCTACATCAAACATTGCCAAAAAGCCCCACATCGAATGTTTGGACGTGACAGACATGAAGATATACCTATAAAATCAGAGTAACCTTTTAAGACAAATGAGCATTTAAATTATAGTAGTATATCACTCGTCTTTCTCATTTATTTTTCTCCATTTATGTATTGTTCGTAAGTGGGTGATTTTTTAATGCTTTTAATTTCCGAGATACTAGTAAATTGTAATGTCCAATGTTAGGGCGCTCAGATGATGACAGTGTATTAAAACATAGTTAAAACTATTTAGAAAAAAAAAACTTAACTTAAAAAGTCTTTTTTTAAAGATGCAAAAACAATTTTATTAAAAAGGATCACACCACAAGTATATGTTATACTTTGTTGTTACTAGGTATGTTCAGTTCTCTTCATTTTTGTTCCTCAATAAATTAGCGTTCCCTTCTTTCACTCTTTCCTTTTATAAACAATGAAACATAACTATACAGCTGCATTTGTTAATTACTTGATAAGTTAGTTAGGCCTACGGACCGATATCATGATCTCAATTTGTTTATAGTCTTTTTTTAAAAAAAAATAAGCAGAGCTTGAGATTACAACAAAACTGTTAAAGCAAAATTATAGACCATCGTTGATAAGTTTTGGTTCTAAGCAAACCATTTGTGTAGAATTATTTAGATTTGAGGATGATTAAAGATTTGAAGCATTTTTTAACTCAGAAAATCTTATTTATCAAGAATAATGAAAACTCATGGTTTATTTTATATTTTTTTGAAGGAAAATTCATGGTTTATGAAGACATGAATAACATATATGTGGTGTTTCCTTTCATATTATTTTCAAACTCAACGTATTTTCTGTTTATTTCTTTGTTTATTTTATTTCACTCAAACTCAAGCATGCCCTACAATCATTTTGTACTTTCCACAGGTAAAGTTTGTCTAAGCATCTCCAATTGAACCATATGTAACTTTGTTGAAGAAAGGTACAAGAACTGGTAGTTGGTCTGATCAGACAGAAATAAAGGAGTTCAAAAAGTTCTCTGTTATGTATCAATAATTTAAATAATCAATTAATGAGGCATATATGTTGTGTGATTAATATTGTTATTCTGGAAGGAATAAAAAAAAGTTTTGTAATTTGGTTACTGTAATGATGCCACTATTAGTCCTACTTCACTTTTCTAGTATAGTTGTATGAATGTTATTTGAAGAATATATAGAACTGGAAGTTTCCCAATACTGGGTTGGAGAAATGGTTGAGAAATGACAAGTAGACAGTAGTAGCATTGGAAATGATAAAGCTCATTATAAATTCATTGCGGGTTTTTGTTTGCCTTTGTTATATTTTTTGCTTCGAATTTGAGTCTCAAGCTTCTTTACTATTCTAGCATTTCAGAATATATGCAGTGACACAAAATGGAAGACCTTTGCTTTGGCTACCTTTCTATGTAATTTTTGGATTACTTTGAATTACTTTTAGCATTTTTCATTTATTCTTCTCATAATCAGTTTCTATTTCTTTACTAGAGATGAATGGTTTGTCACTAGGGATCCATTTTTGTAGAGGATACATGTCATGTTCAGAATTTGGTGGTTTCCTTCTCACCTTTTGCCATTGTTTACTTAACCTTTCTGAGCTCATTAGCATCCAAATTGTATGTGTAAGTGTGTGTGAGAGATATGCTTCTCTTGCTGATAGACATAAACTGAAAGAAGAAAAAAAATCACAAACAAATTAATGATCAGCTTCACAAAAAGATTGATAACTAAGAAACCAACCCTGCATTATTAATAATGAAATCAAATCAGTGAATCACTCTAATAGTCTTATTGAAGCAAGACTTCAGGTTCAGCAAAGAAACAAGTCACAAGATTGCACATCTTTATCAATTGGTTCTCTGATAAGTTATTAGTTATAAGTGATATCACAACAAAAATACAAAATTTGGCAGTCGAGTAGCTGTGTGAACAGTTGAGGTCATGACAACTTGATTGAATTATCAATTCCTCAAATGATAAGATGCCATATTTTCTAATTTGCACTTCATACAATGATCCCCTTTTTGATTAAGTGATTACGTTGAGAAAGTGATTCTTTTTCTCAGCTGCAGGTTCCTACCTAGACTACTCCAAATAATGCCTAGTGTAGAAGGGTGAACACTATCTAAGAAGATATAAAAATAATATAAAAGAAAGTGATAAAGGTTTGAAATGGTGATTTTCCCATCAGAAACAGGACAATGGAACAAAAAAGTTGTGTTCTGCCCAAACAGATTTTTACAATCTGCCATTTTGCCGCCGGTAGTAGCACACTAGCACATGAAAACTTTTCATGCTTATGATGGCGATGTTGTTAGCAACTTGAAGACTAACAAGATTGATGGTGTTTATTATGGGTTTCAATCATTGCAGATGATTTCACTTGATCTTCAATATCATAGCATGGGGCTATGCCGAATTGTTTGCACTTTGCAGAATTTGCGTGTAGTATAGCACTAGCAGAGTCCCACATCGGGGAGATTGGGAAAAACCACGGGGGGAAGTGGTTATAAATTGAATGTGTTCTCATGAAGATGAAAAAGATCCATGGTCTAGTTTGGTAACCTCCATTGCACTTAGGAGTGGTGCTTGCCTAAGGTGTTCTCAAGTAGAACAGCCTATATCATAACCTTCTCCTTTTACAACAGTTCGCGCGGCCCCCTTCAATTGTAGTCCAATTTTTGACGGCATTGGCTTTAGATTACCAAGTTTGTTTTCAAGTTTTGGTTAGTTTACTTTGTTGAACAAAGTTTGTTCTTCATATAGCGCGTCAGTTGAGGAGAGATTTTTATTAATAGCAATGTGGAAAGACTTTTGTAATAAATTATTTTATAGGGACTAAAAACAAAATTCTGAATATTTATAGGGACTATTATTAACCCTAAATTAAATTATTTTCGTATGAGCAATGCTATTTCTTGTGAATGAAATAATCACCGAGGAAGAAACACCAATAAAAATTCAATTTTTGCGGATTACATGGAAGTGTGACAACAAGTTAAATTTCATACACGTCATTTGAAATGAATTCAATTTTGTTCACAATATATATCATTTTCCTTTTCGTATATACAATAAGCTATTTTCATTTTTCATAAGCTATCTTGAAAATTAGTTTTTGATCATGACATTAGTTGTTTTCATAAGCTCTCTCGAACAGTCTTACAAGTGCTTATGTCAATAGATAAATTTAAACACTTCAATCCAACAGAATCATTCAACCATATCATTGGGATATCAATTGACAGCTTCCAGCAATTACACTTGCTACAACATCGTGATGTTTTATATATATATATATATATATATATATATATACAGGGCCGGTCCATAGCCCGTCGAGGCTGGGCTATGTCACCGGGCCTCAAATTTTTTGGGGCCCACATTTTTTTTAATACGTGAGGAAAATAATTACTAGTTATATATAATCAAAGTGATGGAATAGCAAGTTATGCATGCGAGCTGTAGTTCATAAACTTCACCATTTCCATGGAGGAAGGTGAGAGAAAACAGAACTTGAAGAAGAAGATAAAAGAGAAAGAAAGAGAAAATTCTATATTCTGATTAATTCCGTTATGAGTTTGTTACAAAGTAACTATATATAGTACAATGAAAGGCTAACAAACTCTTATCTAGGATATAATCATCTAGAGAAGGAACATAGTAGAAACTCTAGGTCAGCATGGAAACTTGCACAGCAAGTTAAGTACAAAGCAAACTATAAGAAGTTTAACATCCCCCCTCAAGCTTAGCATGGTATAAATCAATCATGTTAAGCTTGGGTAAGAATGAATGGAAGTTCTTAGGTGGTAAAGGTTTGGTGAAGAAATCTGCAAGCTGTGATTGAGACTTGACTGGAAGCAATTTGAAGATATTTTGTTGAAGCTTTTCTCTGACAAAATGACAATCTATCTCCAAATGCTTTGTTCTTTCATGGAAAACTGGATTCCCTGCTATGTGTATGGCGCTTTGGTTGTCACAAAAGAGAACTAGGAGCTTGTTACACTGAACTCTTAAGTCTTTTAACAAATAGAGAGGCCATTGTAACTCACAACTTGCAAAGGAAAGAGCTCTATATTCTGCTTCAGATGAACTCCTTGCAACTGTATGTTGTTTCTTTGCTCTCCATGAAACCAAAGAAGAACCAAGAAAGAAACAATAACCTGATGTTGATCTTCTGCTATCTAGACAACCTGCCCAATCTGCATCAGTAGAACCAAGCAACTGAAGCTGTGAATCTCTTCTGAATAATAAACCTTGACCAGGAGTCCATTTGAGATACTTTACCACTCTACAAGCAGTATCATAGTGAGTAGTAGTTGGAGCATTAAGAAACTGACTCAGTTGTTGAACAACAAAAGCAATATCAGGTCTTGTAGTTGTAAGGTACAACAATTTTCCAACTAATCTCCTGTAACTCAGAATGTCATCATGAGGAGGTGAACTGTCATGGTGAAGTTTAATAGAAGGATCAAGAGGAGCTGTGACAGGTTTGGCACCAAGTAAACCAGTGTCTTTTAACAAATCAAGACAATATTTCCTTTGACATATGTTGATGCCTATTTTAGAGTGAGCAACCTCAATACCTAAGAAGTATTTTAGCTTTCCAAGATCCTTAATTTTAAATTCAACATCAAGAGCAGCTTTGATTCTATCTATCTCAGTCATAGAATTTCCAGCCAATATTACATCATCCACATAAACAAGTAAAACAGTAAAACATGTATCACTATGTAAAGTGAATAATGAGTGATCTGATGCAGATTGTTTGTATCCTTAATGCAGAAGAAAACCAGTTAACTTTTCATACCATTTTCTACTTGCTTGCTTCAAACCATATATAGACTTCAACAACTTACAAACTTGATTAGGCTTGGGACTATGAACACCTTGAGGAACAGACATGTAAACATTTTCACTTGAATCTCCATGAAGGAAAGCATTATTTACATCCAATTGGTGCAGGTGCCATGAATTTATGGATGCTAAGGCAAGTAAAATTCTCACTGTTGTTATCTTAGCTACAGGTGAGAAAGTATCAAAGAAATCAACCCCTTCAACTTGAGTATAGCCCTTAGCTACCAATCTTGCCTTATATCTTTCTATAGTCCCATCTGACTTGTGCTTGAT
>Ga0228710_1003248_pt1 | contig 25925 bp, 12 predicted proteins | sample MedpolnodulmetaG_FD_177995 | JGI IMG/M metagenome (GOLD analysis project Ga0228710, IMG submission 177995) | Root nodule microbial communities from Medicago polymorpha collected in Santa Monica, California, United States - pink nodules | ecosystem: Host-associated > Plants > Roots > Nodule...
AGACTCATTCTTCCAGATGCTTTAAGCTTCAAATAAATTCCTTTGCTCTTGAACTTGTTCAATCAGAATCTCTAAGAATAGTACTTTGATTATGGATCCTGCACACTTGAACAAATTGTTTAGCATAACCAATTGATTATTTTTAATACCTTGTTATTGTCAAAACTCAATAGGTGACTTGTGAAACACCCTTGTTCCAACACCATGCAGCATGAAGACATGGGTGCTCAAAGTAATGAGAATTAATGTAAGTGTTTCTACCGAAGAGCGCTCTAAAAAGGCCATTCATGATGTCTTTGGATCTGGTTATTCTAATTCAGCTAATTATGAATCACAGAGGGAGGATTATCCTGATATGCGTTTGGTTGGTTCATGGAATGATGCATTGGAAAAATTGAATGTTGATGATAATTTAAATCCCAATGTCGCTCATGACATGGAGATTTTGAGGAAGTATGCTTGCAAAGGAAATGATGTTGCAAATACGAGGCCCCGCGTTTATACTGATGAAGAAAAGATAGAGGCTGCTATTAATTATTTGAAGAACCGCTCTACTACTACTATAGAGGAACCTTTCACCGAAGTGGTGTCCAAAACCACCAAAAAGAATTTGAAGAAGGATTTTCATGTTCACAACACCCGCTCTAAGGGTAGGTTATCGGATTGACTTGTGAACTTGTTTTGCGTTTGTTTCACTTCTTGCTCTTTTTCTTTTTCATTTGGTTTTCTTGTTTTTTATCTTTTCATTTCTACTATTTGTTGGATGTGGCGTTTTGCCCCTAATTTTTTGCTTAACTTTTTTACCTTGAGAAGGTTTTGGTCTATGTCCCCCTTCTCTTTTTGTTATTGTTTCCTTTCTTTTTATATATATCAATTAGCCTAAAAAAAAAAAAAAGTTTCATAACAATTTTCATATTTAAATCTGAATTATAATAAAAAATTCAGATTTAAAAAAAAAAATCCATAATTTTTATTTTTTAGAAAAAATTTTAAAAAACTTTTTTATATTGAAAAAATTTGAACTTTTTTTTTAATTTCAAATTTGTTTTTCTAAATTTTGTTTTTTTCTATTTTAAAAATTAAATTCCAGAATTTTTATTTTTTTTAGAAAATTCGGTTTTTTTTTTCGAAAATATATTGTTTTTTACGATTTTTTTGTTTTTGAAAATTAATTTTCAAATTTTTTAAATTAATATAATTTCATTTATATTATTTTTATTTTAAAAAAATAGGCAAAATGCCACATGTGCCCTTAAAAAAAAATTAAAAAACAAAATTAATTATAATCAGATATGCATTGTCAGCATGTCACGTTAGCATTTTGTCCAATCAGATGGCCTCAGGGTTCTAAAACGAAAGAATCTTAAATTACAGGGTTGGAATCTAAACTTTTTTTTTACAGGGGAGTAAACCGAAACTCGCTCAAATTATAAGGGGGTAAAGACATATTAACCCTATTTTTTTAATGTATTGTGTCTTCTAAATCAACTGTATAAAAGCTATTTTTCATTAAAAAATTAAACTTATGCATAATATTCTTGAAACTTTTCATTTTTTCATGCTCTATTTGTTTTTTAGTTTTGACTTATTTAAAGTTATTTTAAACCGTGTAAGTGACATAGTTTTTTTTTTTCAAAATATAAAATAAGAATGTACACGAAGTTCTACTAGTTATTATTATCAGCCAATATTATCATCTATTATTATATACTTCATCGTATTGAACAACTTATTATTAATAAAATGTTATAAACATACCTCGATTTAAAAAATATCATAGGAAGAGCATCTAATTTTTACTTTAAACTAGATTGTTGACCCGTGCGTCGCACGAGTTTATTGTAAAGGGATTGACATACGAATAATAAAATGCATTATATATTTTAGAGGGAAATTATTAGGTTAAATTGCTGCAGACCTAACAAAATTAATAAATAAGGAACATGATTTAGGGTTTGCTATATATAGCCGAGTTTGCATGGAAATTAGGGTAGCCGAGTTTGCATGGAAATTAGGATATTCTGTTTGTAAACGTATTATATAAGTGTACAACAACTTGTCAAAAAAAAGTCTACAAAAACAATAGATATATACAAACGATGATACAACAAGATATGAATGAAAAGTTTATCAGGGAGAAATACTAGGGATTGCTGCATTTTAGACGGAATTTGTTAGGTTAAATTGGTGCGCTGCATTTTAGATGAAATTTGTTAGGTTAGATTGTTGCTAACCTAATGCAGCATTTTAGAGGAAAATTATTAGGTTAAGTTGATGCAGATCTAACAAAATTAATAAATAAGGATAAAAAAGAAAAACATTTAAAGATAAATTTTGTGTTTGGATATTTTGTTTTAGCACTTTCCACATCCATTCATCGCCAACACAAAATTATCGAAACTGGCACTCTGCTTAAACTTTTCACTACACGAGTGGTTAACCATTTAACGCGCTAAAAGGGTCGTTTGAGAGCGAATACTGTTATGATTGGAACGTGTTTTCCACACTCCGTGTCTGCGAGTTTAGATGAAAATCTTCTAAACAATATCCTTTCGCTCTCGTTCATAACCGTTTTAAAAAAACACGCAACGAAGTTTCTTTTTTTTTTCATTTTCCCACTTTCTAAAAACAGAAATTAGAAGCTTCATTTCATTTTCCATTTTTTTTTTCCTTCAGTTTTCGTCTCTTCGGTAAAACGATTCTCTTTTTCTCTCTCTAATTTCTATGCTTTCTGTATTTTTTTCTTTTTTTAAATATGAAAAAAATGTTAATGCTAATAGTTATTTGTTTTAGACAAATTCTTATTAATTAAAGTGACACTAATAGTTATTTTACGTGTCCGAGAGAATTTGAACTCTGTGTCTTCAAATTATAAGTTTAAACTCTTACGAGTGAGTTGACACCTAAATGACTGTTGAACAATTTGTGATTAACGCTTGTTAGGATTAGTTTGTTTGAGATTATTACATAAGCATTTGTAACAGTGTTTCGGATAGGTTATGAAAACTGTTTATTGATTATATGAAAACAGTTTTGACTCTATTTTATCATGTGTTATATAAATAGTTTGTTCATAAGAGCTTATAAGTTAAGTGCTTATTCTATAAGGTGGAAAATAAGTTGTTTTAACAATTAGGGGCTAATTTGTGTACTATTTATCATTTGTTTCAGGAATGGTTTGAGAAAGGGTTCTGTATGAGTTGTTTGGTTTGGAAGAAAAAATGGATATAGGTTTTACCTTACCACAGTCAAAAGTAGCTTTCAATGGTTTCGATTCTTGTTGTGCTTTTGTTTGTAATTCGAGGAACATTTTGAAAGCTCGTTGTGGAAGAGAGTTAAGAGTTTCGAATTTGAAGTTGAATTTGTTGTGTAGGAGTAGTAAACTTTTTAGGGGAAATAGGGGAATTTGGCTTAAGTGTCAGGGAAATGATTCTTTTGCATATGATAATGGAAATGGTAGAAATGTTGATAATTTGAAAGGTTTGAATGAGGAGTCGAATTTGGGATCGATTTCTGGTGCGGAATTAGGTGAACCTTTGGGAGAAGTTGGGGGCCAGGTGGAAGTAGATGTACAAAGTGTGGATGAATTGAAAGAATTGTTGCAAAAGGCATTGAAGGAATTAGAAGCTGCTAGAGTAAATAGTATTGTGTTTGAGGAAAAGGTTAAAAAGATATCGGAAACTGCGATATCTTTGCAAGATGAAGCATCAAGAGCTTGGAATGATGTTAATTCTACACTTGATATTATTCAGGAAATTGTGAGTGAAGAATTTATTGCGAAAGAAGCCGTTCAAAACGCAACAATGGCTCTTTCTTTAGCCGAGGCAAGGCTTCAAGTAGCCGTTGAATCTTTGGAAGTTGTAAATGACGATTATAGTTCCACACAAGGTTCTAACGAGAGTGATGGTGGCAAAGGTGTAGGGCAAGAGGAGAAAGAACGTGTGGTTGCTCAGGAAGATATCAAGGATTGTCAGACAAATTTAGCGTGTTGTGAGGTTGAGTTGAGGCAATTGCAAAGTAGAAAAGAGGAGTTGCAGAATGAAGTGAATAAGTTGCATGAAATTGCTGAAAAAGCTCAGTTGACTGCTGTGAAAGCGGAGGAGGATGTCAATGACATAATGCATTTAGCCGAGCAAGCTGTTGCCCTTGAACTTGAGGCTGCAAAGCGTGTTAATGATGCAGAGATTGCATTTCAGAGAGCAAACAAGTCTGTCGTTGGCATTAATGCCGACACCACAGACACTCTACCAGTGGAAGATGTTGTGGCCCTCCCTGAAGAGGAGAAATTGGTTCAACATTTTTCTGGGGATGCTGCTGTTAAAGGAGAGCTCGAGTTATCAAGTAATGACGAGTCTTTGCTTTCCGCGGAATCACTGGAGACACAGTCCAATAAAACCAGCCAAACCTTAGAAGACACAACTGAATCTGATTATCTGAGTGATCATGATAATGGACAGTTAAGCTTAGACTCTTCTAAAGAAGCTGAACTCGAAGTAGAGAAGTCGAAGAATGTAGTTCAAACAAAAAAACAAGACACGCAAAAAGATTTGACTAGGGATAATTCACCATCTGCTCCCAAGTCATCATTGAAGAAGTCCTCCCGATTTTTTCCTGCATCATTTTTCTCTTCTAGTACAGATGAGTTTGATTACTCGCTAGCATCAGCTTTCAATGATCTTGTGGAATCTGCACAGAAGCAATTACCAAAGCTGATTGTTGGGTTATTGTTAGTTGGAGCAGGGTGTGTATGATATTTATTTATCTTGCTCCTTTTTCTTGCTGTTACCTATTGTTAGACCATCGTAGAAACAATTTATTTGGAAGTATATATAAATCATATGGCTGGCCTAGAATATGTAATGTTCATACATATGAAATATTAAGGTTATAATTTTTAGCTTTTAGTGCAATTTGATAGAAAAGTATGAAATATTCACTGCTTTGTTTAGATCAATATGAAGCCTTTTCTGTTTTACTAGAACCGGTGGACTTTTACTTTCAGGCTCACCTTCTATGCCAACAGAGCAGAGAGGAGTTCTCAGCTGCTTCAGCAGCCAGAAGTCGTTGCAAGCACAGTTGAAGAAGTTTCCTCAAGTGCAAGGCCTCTAGTTAGACAACTTCAGGAACTCCCCAATAGAATTAAGAAAGTTATTGCTTCTTTACCTGAACAAGAGGTTCGATCATTTTACTCATTAATTTTGATGCTTGATTCAATAGGTTTTGTCTGACTCTGGATTGTATTTATTGTAGGTGAGCGACGAGGAAGCTTCCCTCTTTGACATGCTCTGGCTATTACTTGCAAGTGTTATATTTGTCCCTCTATTTCAAAAAATTCCTGGAGGTAATTGGTTGCCGTGTTTTCTAAATGATGGTTTCAACATAATCTTTCAAAGTATGATCAATGTTTTACTTTAGTTTGAATTTGATTAGGCTACAAACTTTATATATTGCTCCGCGTATGTGAAACATTTTTATAAAAGTCATAATCTGATAAAATTGATTGTCTAACATTCACGTATTGTTTCACTGATTCTGTGTCCTTTATCTGCAACAATGTTTAGGCAGTCCTGTTCTTGGTTACTTGGCTGCTGGAATCTTGATTGGGCCTTATGGACTCTCCATTATTCGCAATGTTCATGGGACAAAAGCAATCGCTGAATTTGGAGTTGTTTTCCTGTTATTTAACATTGGCCTGGAGGTGGAGCTCGACATATGATCTTGTTGTACCATAACTTTGATTATCTCCTTATTGAAAAGCAAACTGAAGCTCTGAACTGTTTTTTTCTAGCTCTCTGTGGAAAGGCTTAGTTCAATGAAGAAATATGTCTTTGGAGTAGGCTCTGCTCAGGTGATTGTGGAACTCCATCTTTCACTTTTGTAGTAAGAAAATATCAAAATTATATTGTAATACACTGATTATTTGATTCTGAGTAGAATTTAGATCATCAGTTGGAGTTTATCTGCGCATCTCCTTACATATCATGATTTGTTCCTTATTTAGTTAAGATTAAGAGTCTAATATTAAATAAATAAGGATTAGTCATAAGTGCTTTGTCTTATGTAAATGTGACAACATCCAATATATAATTCACTGTATATCAATATAATTTTACCGTTGAGTATTCCTTTTCTTCCCTCCACACCTAAACGGATAAATCCTAAAACCTCAAAACTTGTTAGTATTGTTTACCTGATGATGTTCTATTTACTTGCTGGTAATTTACAAGCCAACAATTCTCACCATGTTTGAATAAATGCAGGTTTTGTTGACTGCCGCAGTGATTGGGTTGGTGGCTCATTATGTTTGTGGCCAAGCTGGCCCTGCTGCTATCGTCATTGGGAATGGCCTGGCATTATCATCAACTGCTGTTGTTCTGCAGGTACATATCCTCAGTATTGTTTGCTTTTAAGTTCTTACTGTAGGGTATACATTCACACAGTCTAGTCAGTTTAACCAATCCAGCTTTATGCCCATTGTTTAATTTATGTTCTGAGATTGTGATATATAGCTATTTAAAAAGCACAAATTAATTGTAAAAGGGTTTTGTTCGGGCATGGATATGTTAACAAATATAAATACATTTATGGTTGTCATTATTTGATAATTAGCTAATTAGCTATAATGCTAGCCCACCTTCAAAAGACTCAAATGTCACGAGTTTAAATATTTAGGGTTGGAGTCAAGACTTTGTTCTTTCTATATTATAAATTTTACTTTCATGTATTCTGAGTCCTCCATGTTGCAATATTTCAAGTGAACTTGTTTTACAGGTGTTACAGGAGAGAGGCGAGAGCACATCACGACACGGACGAGCTACATTTTCTGTATTACTTTTTCAGGTTACTTCATACCTTACCTATCTATCTAGAAAGTAGAAAATGAAGGATTTTGCTGTAAAATACAATATTGTATTATATATTATATGTTAATACTTGTGATATATATAGTTGACTAAACTTTGTCTTCTGAGAGACATCTTGACTAAACTTTGTCTGATCTAGTATGTTATTAAGTATCGATCCACAACTAGCATCTTCTCTGTATGTTTTTTCCCTATCTTGTTGATTTCTATAATAATTTGTTTGTTTTACATTGGTTGTTTTTTGGCTCTTTACTGCCTCTGGTATTGCAATATTTTGACCAAAACTGACTATTTCTTCTTTGTTTATACACAGGATTTGGCTGTTGTCGTCTTGCTAATACTCATACCTCTTATCTCACCTAATTCTTCCAAAGGAGGGGTAACACTTTCTAGCACCTTTCTAACACTTTCTCACCTAATACTTCATCAGATGTTAAAATACTTTCTAGCACCGATTTCTTCTGTATAGCATGAGAAGGTGTTTAACAAGGGTGTTCCATGTTGTTCGGAGAACTTGCATTTAATTGGATAATTTTATTTAATTTTATTTTTTTACATTTGAATTAAAAGGGTCAGAACACATTTCATTCTTTCTAGTTGAAGTTGGTTCATGTTAAATGCTTTATTGGATTAACTTTACTTTCTGTTATGACCATCACCGTCAATTCTATGCCTATACTGCAGTTGCTGCTACTTAAATATTTTTGTAAAATATTAATATCTGTTTTCAGGTTGGCTTTCAAGCCATTGCTGAAGCTCTTGGTCTGGCTGCCGTTAAGGCTGCAGTTTCCATCACTGCCATAATTGCAGGTGGACGATTGGTAAGTTGTATTCACTAAAACTGAGGTGTGAGCAGTGTGATTTCTAATTATTAAAATGTAATCTGAATCTGGAAGGTGATGTTTAAGAATATATTCTTGAATGTCTAGCATGATATATATTATAAATGATCCTTTGAAGCACTGAATATGTTGACATCTAAAAGTTGATAAGGGCGAGTTTTAGTACAAATTACCGACTGAATGCTGCGGATTGATTTGTATATTTTATAATGATTGGTAATCTGGTGTCATGAAAATTCAAATATTGTATTTCTCATGGTGGATGGAAGTTACCAACTCAGTTGCTTAGAGTGGTTGAGATGAGTTTTGTACTGTTACACATACACATGTGGTCCTGGTTGAAGTTTGTAGGCTTAGAGGGGTTAATTAATTGTAGCAGGCATTTTGAAACATATGCGTGTTTTCAGAGGATGATCTCTTTATTTCTGCTCTTGCATTCATTCTAAAGGCATCTTATGTTGTTACTTTGTCACAGACATGACTTTTGGAATGTGATTTTCCACTCTTCTTTTGTCCAGCTTCTTCGACCTATATACAAGCAGATTGCAGAAAATCAGAATGCAGAAATATTTTCTGCCAATACACTCTTCGTTGTTCTTGGGACCAGCCTTCTCACAGCCAGGGTAGGTGTTCGGATCGCTGCATTTCCTTTTTTCCTTTGAGTTATTCATGTGACCATTGAAGTCATAATTTGAATGTACTGTGCTAGCCTGACTCTTTTACTTTTTTCCAAATGTAAATTTCATTTGAAACAGGCAGGCCTGTCCATGGCTTTGGGAGCATTTTTGGCTGGTTTACTACTGGCAGAAACTGAATTTTCCTTACAGGTCGAATCTGATATTGCTCCATATCGTGGCCTTCTATTAGGTCTCTTCTTTATGACGGTGGGTGCATGATATTCAAATTCAAAATTTTATTAACTGTATTGTTTATTTATTCATGCATCATCTATTTTATACTTTATTAAACTTATGGTCAATTACTTATATTGAAATAACACTTATATGAATCTTCAAGTTGGTGTCAGTATGAGTAATTAATGAATAGTAATTTCTGTGACTTTTCAGGTTGGAATGTCCATTGATCCAAAACTTCTTCTTTCAAACTTTCCAGTCATCATAGGGACATTGGGACTCTTGATATGTGGCAAGACACTCTTGGTTGCTTTGATTGGCAAAATTTTTGGTATTTCACTCATATCCGCCATCAGAGTTGGGCTTCTTCTTGCTCCTGGAGGAGAATTTGCATTTGTGGCTTTTGGAGAAGCTGTTAATCAGGTTTTTGTCCTTGAAAACTATTTACCGTGCCAAGAGCGTCTGGTTAATAAATAAGTATCTGCCATATATCTTCATATTCAAGTAAAAAAAGGGAAGTTGAAAAAACCAGAAACATATATCAATTTTGATTGCTGCCAAGAATTTTCTTCCTCTTTGAAAATTAATCGGCTGTAAAACCTAATATCTTTGCTAATTGACATTTTTATAGGGTATCATGTCATCCCAGTTGTCCTCTTTGCTATTCCTTGTTGTCGGAATCTCAATGGCCCTTACGCCATGGCTGGGCGAAGGAGGCCAGCTGATTGCTTCCCGTTTTGAGCAACATGACGTCCGAAGCTTATTACCTGTAGAAAGTGAGGTGAGATTACTTTCATTATTGGCCGACATAGAGTTCTATTAATTGCAGATGGTTGTGAAATTTACAGCTTTTGCACCACCCACTGTTGGCTTTCCTGCTGGTGAACTAAACCCTGTCTTTTGATCAGGATTAACTTTTTTCAATTAGTTAACCGTATTTATTATTAAATTTTTTTAGTTTAATTTACTTTAGAAACATATTAATTTAGCATGTTATACTTAATTTAGATTTGACAAAAAGTTAGCGGTTGACATCGTTTTGGTTTACATCTTTTTCAGACAGACGATCTGCGTGATCATATCATTATTTGTGGATTTGGGCGAGTTGGCCAGGTGAGTTGTTTCTTTTCTGTTATATTTTATTAGTTTTCATAATCAATCTAAGCATATAAAGTTTACCTTTTGTTATTCTCAGATCATTGCACAACTTCTTTCTGAGCGACTTATTCCTTTTGTCGCACTAGATGTGCGAAGGTAACTTGATCTAACTGTAACTACTTTCTTTACTTATAAAATTGTTTATGTTGTAAAATAAAACAACATTACTACATGTAATTAGCATCTTTATTAGCCTAGCTATGCTGTTCGGTTATGCATTAGTTTCTGATATTCTTCCAAATACTTCAATCTCCATGTATCATTTATTTCCCCCCAACCAAACATGAAGTAAAATGCATGAAGTATCAGTCTAACATATATCATGTCTGCAATTTTGGATGGGAAATGGAAGTTATTGTCCTAACTTGCCTTAATATTTTCTAATGTTCTCAGTGAAAGAGTGGCAATTGGGCGTTCGTTGGATCTCCCTGTGTACTTCGGCGATGCTGGTAGTCGAGAGGTAGTGCACATGAAAAAAATAATTAAGCTCATATAGGTGTTAATTACTTGACATGCTTTGTGTTGCGTGATAAGGTCCTACACAAAGTCGGGGCTGGAAGGGCAAGTGCTGCAGCAATAACTCTAGATTCTCCTGGTGCAAACTATAGAACGGTTTGGGCTCTGAGCAAACACTTCCCAAATGTGAAGACTTTTGTTCGTGCTCATGATGTTACCCATGGACTGAATTTAGAAAAAGCTGGAGCTACCGCGGTAATATTCTGATACCTCTTCTATCATCTCTGTTACCATTGCCTTATCGTATAACTTTTAAACAGCCAACGAAAACAATTTTTTTCTCAACTTCGTATAAAGCCAACGAAAACAATTTTTTTCTCAACTATTGCATATCGATGGCTAAATTGGCTATTAGTATTATTGGAATACTTAGTGTAGACCTTGTCGTTCTTATGTGTTTTGTGTTTCTGTTGCTTGCATTTTCAGGTTGTCCCAGAGACCTTGGAACCAAGTCTTCAACTAGCCGCAGCCGTGCTTTCTGAGGTAACTATCATAATGTTATTGGAACAAATATATTGACCTAATGGAAAAACATTTTATGTCAATATTCTGTTACACCCTTATCTTATGATGACAAACACCAGTAAACGATTATGTTCGTCTGTCGTCATGATTGAAACTTTAGGTTACAATAGCTCTTGCCAAAAATATGCTTGTTTTCTCTGCATTGTATGATTGATTTACTCAAATTTCTGGCCAAATTTTCTTAGAAATGGTATGAGCATATTTTTGCTCTTTATTGCATGGAAAATTAACTGCATGATAGCAATTTCGAAAATGTAAGAAATTGAAAAAACCATTAGTTGCTCCCGTTAATCAAATGAACAAAACTGCACATGATCTCGCAGAAGATACTAATTAGTTTTCTTCTTTTCTTGTTAAAATTGAAATGGTAAAAGGTGAAAATAAAACAGATTTTAATTTAGGGCATGACTTCATTCAAAACAAATAAAAGGGTTCTTATCATGTGACTTTGTTAGTTGATGAAATGCTGAAGCATTGAGATAGACAACCTGTTGTTATCTGAACATTTCTCTCTTCAGGTTAAACTTCCTGCATCGGAGATTGCGGCAACAATTAATGAATTCAGATCCCGCCATCTGGCTGAACTTACAGAAGTACGTGTTTCTTAAACTCAACCATTCACACAAGATAAGAACACTGTCACTATCAACTCTGTTGTTACTGTAATTTGAAATTGCATGTTCACATACTACATGTTCACTCTTGTATATAGTCTATGCTATTAATAAACACAGTTCAGTTATTCATGTTACACCACATGGCAGCATCTCCGTCCTCAGATTAAATATTTAATCTTCTATGCCACATGTAAATTTATATATTTTAATGAATGTATGTGACTTTTGGTGTTTTTATTCAGCTATCTGAAACAAGTGGAAGTTCCCTTGGATATGGATATAGTAGAATGATGAGCAAACCTAAAACGCAATCTCCCGATTCTATTGACGACTCCCAAGTCCCTGAAGGGTCAACATGAAGATTACGCGATTTATACAAAGCAGCAGAAGGCAAAAAGAAAACAATGAAGTTAAGAAAAATAATAATTTTGGGAAATTGTATAGAAGATCAATTAGTCAATTATTTGTGAACATTGTACAGAAATATATCTGCATCGAAGATGCGAAATCTGTATTTGTTATTTCTTTCACTTGTTGTAAATTATCATTCATATACTAGTATGTAACAATCATTGATGTTGTTTCATATTCTTTGGCTTTTGAAAGCATTTATAAAATGGCCTTGTACTTTCAGTATATAGTACTACATGATTATGGCAACTCATTGACCATGTAGTAAAATTCTAAACGTAGCTATAAATTATTGCAATACTCCTGCGTTGGATTTTTTATTTTTTTTTATGGTAAAACGACTTCAATTAAAAACTAGAATGACAGTACAAGGAGTTTATTCACATCTTGTAGGGTTATTCTCCTTCCTACCCACTTTAATGAGCCAGTTCTAGTAGTTAAGCTCCTAACAGCAACTACAATGGTGAACTTCACCTAAAGGTTATTTTGTGGTCCTATTGAGCAAGATCATTTCTTTTTAAAATAACTCACTCATTTTTCTCTCTAAGGCCATCCATAATGGGAGGGTCTTCCTTTTGAAGACCAGCTATCTCATAAGTACTCTCGTTGTGGAGTAAAAAAAATGTATTTATTGAGGACATGGGTGCATTAAGCACTTTTTTTTTGTGGGACCAACGTACTTTTAATATTAAATATTAAAATATAATGAAGTAGAGTTATTGATAAATGATTAATGAATTTCTTTTAAGAATTTTGTATGAGATTATGTGTTAGAAATTGAATCCTTACTAGGTATATTACTATTTTTTTTTTACTTTTTCTAGTCTCACCCTTTATAATTCTAGTTACACCCAATTTTACAATAATACCAAAATTGTCCTCTTCATGTAAAATTCTATAAACCCCATTTTCATGATCATCCTGAATCTTCACCCCTTTCACCCACAAACCACCATGGATGTGAAACCAAGATCAAAGATTGAATCAACATCTTTTTCATTGATTGGTCATCTATTCATATAAGTTAGTGAATTTCATTATCGAAGAGTTTCTATTTATTTCTTGTTTGTTGTGTGTTTTGTTTGTTATGAGATCTTCATTTATAGGTGACATATAAGGTGGACATCTAAGGTAGACGTGAATTTAGATTAAGTAGGTATTATTTCGGTAGACGTGAATGTAGACGTTATTTAAGATTACGTATTAATTATTAAGGTAAACATAATTTGATTTTACGTAGGCACTATTACTTACTGTAAGAGGTTATCTACAATTACTAATATGAGATATTAGTGTATATTCAGTTTACGTATGTACAATTACTCACTACGAGATGTTAGTGTAAATTCAATTTACTTTATGTACGATTACACTATGCGAGGTTAGTGTAATTTCAGTTTGCATACGTACAATTATTCACTATGAGAGGTTAGTGTAAATTAAAGTTTACGTATATAAAACTTATGTAGAGCGTGCGTGAACAAATTTATACATACACACACATACACGTAAACTTAGTTTAACTCAGTTTAGATTAACTACGTAAACTGAATTTACATAGTTTAAAGGGTATATTGATTATTTTAGGGTGTAATTTAGATTTTTTTGGTGTAAATAGTATCGGTCTTTTTTATTTTAAAGAATATTGGATATTACTATTAGAAAATTATGAAAAAGCGATACGTACATGTGATACCAACTTAAATCCTAAAAATTACTCATATTAGGTCCCACATTTTTATCTCACATGCTAATATTTTATTCAAATTTGTTTCTTCTACAGCTAATCAAAGTGACGTTACTTCACCAAGTAACGATGATTACAAGTTGGAGTACTCCAAGGGTAAACCAGCAAAAGACGTTACTCTACTCTGGCAAACTGGGTGAAAAACCACTCAAGGAAAAAACATTGTTTAAAATGTAATATTAAAAAAAAATTATGAAAACATGGAGCTGATTTTGTAATAAAAATTTCTTGGCTTAATTGAACCGTCGTCCCTTAACTTATTTCTTTATTTCGGTTTGGTCCCATAACCCTTAACTTTTGTAAATTAATCTCTCAACTCACTTACTGTTAATCAATATGGTCCCCTAAAAAAGGAGATCGTTGGATAAGTGAGGTCTACCAGATTTTATAGTGTATCACCAACACCTTATTTATTTACTTTCCCTCATCTTCATCTTCATTCAACCTTCATCAATCTTCTAAAGAAAAAAAAAACCCATTTTCTGAAGGAAAAAAAAAAATCAATCACCTTCAATTTCCCCCTTATAAATCACAACAACAACACTAACAACATCATCTCTGTCTCAATCACCTTCAATCTCTATCTCACTTATCCAACGATCTCCTTTTTGAGGGGACCATATTGATTAACAGTAAGTGAGTTGAGAGATTAGTTTGCAAAAGTTAAGGGTTATGAGACCAAACCGAAATAAAGAAATAAGTTAAGGGACAACGGTTCAATTAAGCCAAATTTCTTTTATATAAGTATCTAAACAAACTAAAGGGTCCGACTTACGGATAAAAATAAAATTGATTTTGACATAAAATAATTTAGAAATTACTTTTTAGAGGTTTTAAGAAAAATTAGAATCTATTTTGCGTTTGTTTACTGCGATAAAAATCACTTTTTTAAACAAATAATTTAGTGTGTTTAGATACAACTATATAAAAATAATTTTTTGTTACAAAATTAATTCAATCTTTTGAATCATATTTTCTCTTTCATCTAAAAAAAATCTATTTTTGAGAAGCTACTCATAGCAGTTTTTCATTTGAAGTTGTTTTTAGATTTTTATTTTTTAAAAAAATTGTATCAAACGGATGCAATATTCTTAAAAGCGATTATTTTTTTAATTTTTTTTTTACAAAAACTATAACAAACGAAGTCTAAATTATTTTTAAAAATGATTTTTATTATGATATCTAAACAAACTTTTTTTTTGACAAAATCTAAACAAACTAAATTATTTTTTAAAAAATTATTATTATTACGACAAACAAACACAATTTTTTTATAAAATTTCTAAAAATATATTTATGTATTATAAAAATACTAAAATCACTTTTATTTGAATTTTAATATGTAACAAACCTTCATATTTTTTTAAAAATCTTAAGATTTTTTTTTCACACAACTTTTTGTAAGCTAAAAAAAAGAAGATATTAAATTAGTTTACAAGGTGCCCGTTTGGATTAGCTTATTTTAGAGCTTATATAAAACAGCTTATGCAAATAAATAAGTTTTTATATATTATTTATAGCTTTTTAAGGTAGTTTATGAAAAAACCGTTTATGAAGATACAATTTTCGTTAGTGAGAGCTTATAAATTAAAATAAAAGTTCATTTATTTACATAAGCTATTTTTCATAAGCTCAAAATAAGCTCAAACCAAACGGGGCTTGGAGTTCCCAAGTTTGTGTTTATTTCCACCTTTATATATTTACCCCTATTTACCTTTTCAGTTTCACAATAAATAATCTTCAACCCTAAAATTTTCACCGCTTTCCCAATTTCCAACCCTAAATTTTCCACCGCATTCTCAAAAACCCCCTTTCCCAAATCATCGAAGAACGAAAATGGCGACTCAGATCAACCAACCAACGAGGCTACGGTGGGGAGAATTGGAGGAAGACGACGACGGAAACGATCTCGATTTCCTGTTACCGCCGCGTCAGGTAATCGGACCAGACGAAAACGGAATCAAGAAAGTGATTGAATACAAATTTGATGAAGATAATAATAAGGTTAAGATCACAACAGTTACTCGTACAAGGAAACTGGCTAGCGCGCGTGTTAGTAAACGCGCTGTTGAACGACGTGAATGGTCGAAATTTGGTGATGCTGTGAATGAAGATGTTGGTAGTCGTCTTACTGCTGTTTCGACTGAAGAGATTGTTCTTGAACGTCCTAAGCCTATTGGTATCTCTCTCTCTCGTTTTTGTTTTTGTTTTTGTTAGTTTTACCTATTTGTTAGTTTTATTTGGGTATTTTCTTGTGAATTGAAAACAATAATTTACCTAAAACCGCATTTGGTTGATCCATGGTTACAGAAGTGAATGAATTGAAATCCTAAAAATGTTCGAAATAGCAATTGCCTGAGGCCGATAAATTTCAGAATCTGAACGAACGATTGAGAGTTGTTGTAGCAAAGATAGAATTTGAACTTTAGAATTGAGTGAAAGAGTGAAGTTGTATTGAATGAATAGTGATTGAGGAGAGTGAATGAATCGGTCTATATTCATATGGTTCTTTGTTTTGAGTGAATAGACATCAACCCCCCTCGAAATTGTAACTGATGATCACTTTAATAACTATTCATAGCTAAAGTGATCATATAGCATTGATACTTTAGATTGAAGGTGTGTCTGACACCTTGTCCCGACATATTTTGTTATATTCGTCCATTTAATTATTGCTCGTGTTTACATGTTAGTGTCAATATCGTGATCGGTATTTGTGTCTGGTTCATTGCTTCATAGGGTTGTCATAAAAAATTATGGTTTAGGGTGTAAATGCATGTTTGTATCATGGTGGGTTGCCAGAATCACAGTGGCTCACTACACTACACTGTTGCATTTGCAAAAATAGTGGCTCACTGTGCTAACTCTATATCATGATATCTGATGCTAACTCTATATCTTGCATTTGTTAACAGGTTCCACAAATGAGCCACAGCGGCCTAGTGACCCAGATGCTGTTCTCATGGTATGCAGGACTTGTGGGAAGAAGGGTGACCATTGGACTGCAAGGTGTCCAATTAAGAATTCCTTACAACCGGCTGACGAATTCGTTGATAAGCCTTCAGCAGCAGCACCTGTTTCAACTAACAATGCATATGTACCTCCTAGCTTGAGAGCTGGTGCAGATAGGACTGGAGGGTCAGACATGAGGCGGAGGAATGATGAGAATTCTGTTCGGGTAACCAATCTCTCGGAGGACACGAGGGAGCCTGATTTGCATGAGCTTTTCGGCACTTTTGGTTCTGTGAGCAGAGTATATGTTGCTATGGATAAAAACACTGGCACGAGTAGGGGTTTTGGCTTTGTCAACTTTGTCAACAGGGATGACGCTCAGAGAGCTATTAACAAACTCAATGGCTATGGCTACGACAATCTCATCCTGAAGGTTGAATGGGCCACCCCAAGAACAACCTAAACCTAAACTTGGAATCCAATTTTGAAGGTCTACTAGTACCTTAATTTGTTATTTGAATCCTGGACCATCTGTTTCCTTTGACATGATTTATTATTATTATTTAAAATCGAATGTACGCTCAAGATCACTTTTTGGTTATTTATAATCCTTATTATGCCAACAGCACTGTTTTACCTTGTTCAGAGGGTGTCATTGTGCTTCTTTTATACACACTGCTGAATATGTGAAAATGATATTGACTAATAATTGTTTGCCTGGCTCCTAGGGTTTTATCAATTTTCTTATTCAAAAGTATCGTTTTTCTCTTACCGGCTTACAGTATTGTTTAGCCATTCATTTTCTTAAATAGATTAATATACTACCTTGTGAGGTTCCATTCTTTTTTTTTTTTTTTTATAGCAAAAATGCTGCTGCTAAATCTTAATTTGTCTTCTTCTCACATACTCAATTCATTCACGCCATCCACATACAAATAATGCGTTTAATTGTGTTGAGATGAAAGAGAAGAACCAGAGGCAACAAATATTATCTACAAACTTCTTCACAAAAAAATAAAATAAAAATCATCTACAAACTATTTGTCTAGAAATATATCACTGTAATTCGTTCTCTTTTTTACACTGCCTCTCTGCTTATCTTAATTGTTAAAGCTCTCTCGTATCGTTTTAAGATAATTTTTCAACAGAAGAAGAGCAATATATGAATTTGGAGTATAAATGATATTTCGGTGTTTTTAACAGCAAGAGATATATGATTTTTGGAGTATAAGCGATATTCCTATTTAAATTAAAAGTAAGTACGTACCAAAGAACTTGAATAAAAAATTAAGTGTAGAAAATCATGTTTGAGGTCAAAAGCTACGAATCCAAATTTGGGGGATAACAAACATGTTAAAAATCAATTCTCCACCAATAGAATCAATGTGTCCCATCTAAAAATGAATTCAAACTTACATATGTATTCGTTGGGTTTAAGAAATCATTCATGAAAAAACATGGATAGCAACCACTTTCATTATCTAAATTTTTTTTGTTGGTCAAAAGTGGTACTGAATGATAACAACCTAGAAGTCATAGTTTAAACATGACGACCATTTCTAGCATTTGTCACAGCATTTGTCACTTCTTGCAAGCAAAGGATAATTTTTCAAATGAATGCCCTTCCATAGATTATTATAGATTTGGAAAATTTTCGTGAATACAAATAAATTTGACTCGCAACATAAAACAATTTCAACACAGTACCGCTCAAAATCCCCAGATCTAAAGACCAATTTCTATTTTAACCAAAATATCCCAACCTAACAAATTTCAGGCAAAATCAAGAAATCTTAATCATGCATTCTAGCTGCGATAGATCTTTAGGCCAAAACCGTTGTCCATTCTAGCTACATCTATTATCCATTTGAAAGATCTATTCGTGCTCCAAATTGATCTACAGCAGTCCTGCTTTGTTGTTTTGTACTCCTAAGAATCGAAACCTGGATCATACCACAACGTATCAGATTGGAGGACATAAAAAGATAAACCAGATGTTGAACAAAACCGTAAACCAAATGCTGAAGTGTACACATGCTAAAGTAGAAACATTATTGATAAAACCTATAACGTTGTAGGAAAATATTTCAAAGCTATTTGGACTACCATGTGATGATTTCTTTTAATTATCCTAATGATGAATTGATGATGATTATGATATTAAATCTTCATATGATGAAAAATTACAAAGTCATGATTATGCTACCTTGGGTCGTTCCATAGAACTTCCAAAATATCCTACTCCAAAAGACAAGGAAGTGTATGCAGCCGCAATTTCTACCGCTGTTAACCTTGATTTTCCTTGACCCTAGAGAAAATGAGATTAAGTAATATTCCCAAAACTATTGACTGGAAAAGTTGAAGAGACTCACCACTATAGATGTATCTGACTGCACAATCAAGATCCCTGCGCTGCTATCAGTACCGCATCTACTGCTATCCTCAGAAACAGATCGTAGAACTTTGGTGCAAGCGGAGGCAGCACCAGACTGTGAACTGAAGAAAAATTAATATCAGAAAATCAGGTGCATGCAGTGTTGCTATAAAATCAAAAGCTAATTAAAAAAAAAATTGAAAATTCAATCAACTATACAAGAAAGCTTAAAATACAAACATTTCAATTATGTAAACCTTGGCGCAACTGGAAAAGTTGTTGCCATGTGACTGTAAGGTCACGGGTTCAAGTCCTGGAAACAGCCTCTTGTGTAAAAACAGGGTAAGGCTGCGTACAATACACCAAATGGTGGGACCCCTTCCCGGACCCTGCGTATGCGGGAGCTCGGTGCACCGGGTTGCCCTTTTTTATTTCAATTATGTAAGCCAACAACAGAATAAACTATGCCAGAATACCATTCAAAACTCGCCTAAGATGAATAGCAGTTGCACCTTGCCATATCTTATGATGCATTTTTAATTCTTTGAATTTCTAAAGATAAGTAAAATACTTAGCAACTGCATAGTTCATCAATATGAAATTGAACAAGTGTAAAATACAATGAAAAGCATAACATGTATGTTTGATATGTAAACTTCAATGAAAAGCATCTTTTTATCACATGTCTTCAGCCTCAAACATAGAAAACACCAGCTCATTCTTATGATGAAAGAAAAGGTCCCTAGTGTGACATATCTCATCACATCAATGAATCGCCATAAAACTTTCCTTTAAATATAAAAATTGTAAATCAAAAGGGCATGGTACGACTGAAACAAAAACAAACCCTATATGTTCCCGAAGGTGTAACCTAGCGGGGTTTAATCCATGCTGCTAACAAATTCGCCCACCCCCTAACAAACTAACCACTAACATTTCACTAAAAAAACTAAAAGCAAATCCTATATATACATACATAGACTGAAAAAAAAAACTCCCTATTTCTTATGAAAATATAATCATTTATAAGTGAGACAGTCATACATTGACATTGAAACAATGCATTCCCTAGCTGCAAATCCTTTCATTAGGTTCTCTCCTGCACCAGACACACAACAGCCAGCCATGAATGGAGCACCAAAGGGACCTTTTGATGACGCCCAACAACCTGAACCATACATTGCCGCTAGCCCTACTCGTCCACAAACCTGTTGAATATTTTGTATTATATATAATTACGAGAATCACTTTCAACTCTAATATGCAAACTGGAGCACTAAAAAAAAAATCAAACCAAGAAAATCATTATTCACCTTTAGAGCAATACCGCCACTAGAGGCTCCAGATGCTACATTCCCCTCATTGTCTACACAAATAACCCCAACGGTGTCCATTACTTGATCTTCCAAAGCATAATCTGCATCATAAGGGTCATGGCTTTGGCATGTTAAAGTTCTTATGGGGTGTCATACTGATGTAACAGTTTATTGGAAATAATAAGATGCTGATGAAAATCTTTGTTTTTTCTTCTCATAAATTACAATTATAAAATTTGTTTGCCAATTAGCTTTGTTCATATAAGCACTAGCACTGAAGCATGAGAGGAACAATATACTTGGGTGCAAAATGCATTTTTGCCATTGAGAAAGGCCAATTTTACAGTTCAAAGTAGCTAAAAGTGTAAAGGTTCAAATATATGTTTATTCTTTGCAAATATAGTAATATTTGGTTTTTATCTCTCCAAAGTTTTCTTTTTTTGCTTTTCCTTCATGCAAAGTTAGATCTTGTTCTCAGTCCCTGTTGTCACCTTCCAATAAAAAAAAATGCATATCAGGCTAACTTGATTCTAGTTGGCGCAGCTCAGTCAAACTAATGAACACATGTGGCATATGTTGCATCAGTCGTCAGATGACTGTCATGTTAAATTTATATATTAAAAACAGTTAAACAAAAATGTCGGTTGCTTCAATCATGTTCTATACCAGAAAAATCCCATCTACAACCCAGAAAATTCCACCATCTACTTCTAAACCCAGAAACCCATATCAATATCACCTTCATTATCAATTCAAAAACATATCTTCATCACTCAATACTTGTGGTTCTAAATTATAACAATTAACACACAAAAGTAATTCTAAACTACTGCTATATTATTACAATAACAATACGCCAAAATTTTTCTAAACTACTACATTATTACAATACACCAAAGTCATACTAAACTATTGATACATTATAACAATAGCAATACACCAAAAAGATCTATGAACGTGGTTGCCAAATCTTCGTTGCAAACGAAGGGCTGTGTGAACTGACACCGTGCGAACACTGGGGTAGAGGAGTGAATCCGACCTTAATGTGCGAGGGTTGAGGAAGAAGGGTGTGGAAACCTAATCCGATTTTAGTTTTTTTAATAAAAAGTAAAATAACGAGTGAGATGTTGAATAGGATTAAGTGTTGATGCATCAAATGCCAGTTGTGCTCAATCATCTGACTCAGTAAGGTATGCACTGTGATTCTAGTTTGATGATTGAACACAACTGTGATTCTAGTTGGAAGCACAAAGAAGGGTTACTTCTGTCGGAAGTTTGCTATTAAATACCTGGCATTTCAGTACTTTGACATGGAGAAGAATTGTCATCGGAAAGAGAGCTCACTGTCTTTGATTTAGCAGCTTCAAACATAGATTTGTACTTGATCCATTGTGTTTTTGCCCTTTCTGTGATCAGCCACTGTTATGAGATACACTCAAAGTTGTAAGTATGAAATGGTATGACTTAATAATAAGCTCCTGTGCAAAATTTACATCATGATTGAAAATAAGACCTCATTGGCCTCTGCTATACTTGGTGGCAAAGCAATATCCTTAGATTTCGCCCATTCACGAGCCCCTTCCCCCACCAGGAAGCTGCAGAGATATCACAAAGTCCCATATCAATACAGATTTGTCACATGAGGTGAAATAGAAAAGGCATTCTTAAACATTAATTATGGTGGTAAGTGTTATGGTAAGTGTTATGGTAACAAAAATATTTTGGCTACAGAAACAGAAAGGCTGAGAATTCGTTACATTGGAGGAATTCGACCTAGCAATGGCGATCCCATCATTTGCTCTTTGGCCAATAAAGCAGCAATTTGTATAGCATTTCGCACACCTGGTCTATAATTAATGGAATAAATAAATACATAAAAAACATGATAGAGAATTTGAGATAGAGTGAGTAATAGCCATGCACAAGTTTTTAGATTTCCCTGATAAGTAAAAAATTATAAACTACTCGGCTAAGCACGTGAAAAATGAGATACATCATATTTTTCGTGCAAATGGACAAAATGTGAATGTGAAAAAGAATGCGATATAATGGTATCCTTATATGCTTTCATTTTCCAGCTACTAATTCAACCAATTCATACCATTATCAAATTAGCATGTAAAAGCTTTAGATACTAGATCAGGTACTTTATGTAACGTCAACTTAAGGTAAAGTACCTGGCACAGCTCCAACAGCACCAAAAACTCCAGATTTTCCATCCATTATACTGGCATCACACTCAACACTACCATTTTCTGTCAAATTAGACCCCCTGCCAGCATTTGTGCTTGGATCATCCTTCAACAAAAGAAGCACACATTAAACTATTATTACAGGACAGGGCAATCAGAGTTCACCAAAATGTGAGCTCCGATCAAAGTTCATGAAAATCTGCAATGTATTATCTTTGCACTCTACTATTGCAAACAAAAAATATATCTTGCGATTTTTCCTTTCCTATCACAAAAGGTTATAAAATAATGGAAATTTATTAAAAAAAGAATGAATTCTTATGATTGGTAATTTTTTATGTGACCTCTTTACCAAGTGTGCTAAAGGAACAAACACAACACATTGATATACTTAAGAGACAATTAATGATGATTCTAATTTTAGAAATGGTTTTTCAAAACTCCAAAAGCGCTAAAAACTATTTAATTGATGTAAGGAGAGTATTAGATGTATAAAATATAAGGTGATAAAACTATTTGTTACATCCAGAGGAAGTGTGGAGGAATATGGCTAAAATTGTCGAGTTTGTTTATGTTATGATTATCTTTGTTTCCCCATTTCTTTTTTCAATGAACCTTGACGGTAAGCCATTTTTTATCCTTTTCAAATTTTCTTCTTTACTTTGTAAACAATATTCCATCCCATTTAGTTAACACTCTTTTATTCTCTTCTTCCATTACAGCGGAAAATATATGTAATGGAGATTATGATTGTAATCCAAATAAATGGTGGTGCCCACGTAATTATGTACTGAAGTGTATAATTTACCAATGTTCATGTGTTGGATTCGCACCGGCAATATATGCGTTGGATTCACGCAGGCAATATATTTTGCGCCCATGAGTTTGTATTTACTATTTAGTACTAAACCGCAAGAGAATACACAAACGCTATGATCTGTCATTTAGTTATCGTGTTGGAACCCAATAATTTGAAGGAAAAAAATTCTTTCTACTTTCAAGAACCTTGTAGCTATGGCTTGTACTCTAATATGATGGTAATGAAATAAAATACGGTAGCTAAGAACATTATTTTGTTTGTCTTCTTCTCTATTAATTCTAGACATAACGCCATGGCCTTCAATTCAGGCATAACACATTTTCCTTCTAAACCTACAGCCTATCAGAATATTTTAACTGCGACATTGAAAAATAATTTTTATTTTCCTTCTAAACTTATACTTTTATATTTAGTCATAGTATTGTTACACTTGTGATTTTTCTCACACTTCATTTTATATTTCTCTTACATTTTAATTTTTTTTAACAACTTCGGAAGGTTTGTAAGCTTTTAAGAGTTATGGAACGACAATAATAATAACATAATAGTAGTAGTACTAATATTAATCACAATAATAATAATAAAAATATACAACAAGCAAACAATTTTGGGGCCTATTTGGATAAACTGCTTATTTGCAGCTTATAGAACAGACACTTATGTATAAGCTTACATAAGTTATTTCTATAGCAAAGGATAAAATAAAGTTAATATTTTTTGTATATGCTATAAGTTGCTTTTATAAGCAATAATAGAGAACTTATGAAAATAGGTTAAAAAAAGCTTTTGAAAATTGTTTAAGTTGTTTTCATAAATCCTCCCAAACAGAGTCTCCGAATGAGTGAGACATTATTTTTTATTTTTTTTGAGCTGTCATTATATTGGTACAAAGTTTCTACAGCTGCATAACAGTAACTAACTTTCAAACCTCTGAGGCTCTGACCACGTGCTTAAAGGGTCTAAATTCCTTAGCACTTGAACTAGTGTATTGTTGGTGACATTATTTAGTCCCTAAATATATCAAAATTACAATCACATCCCTGATGTCTCTTTTGTTAATAATTTTAAGGTTTTGCTAACGAGTGTTAGTCAATGACTAAAATGACTACCTATTCAAATGTATAGTGGCGGGCTTCGCTTCACACATTCAGAGACTAAAATGATTATTCAGAGACTAACATGATAAAGGTGAAATAAAAAAAAAATTGTTTAGAGTGATTTGATATACCTCTAAGAGTTGAATGGCAGCGACAACAGCATCTAAGGAGAGACCTGAACCGTGTTGAAGGACAGAAGCGGCGGCGAGGCAGGCACGGTTCATGGCGGATCTGAGAGGTTTGTGATTGGAAGGAGAGTGGTAACCTGCGCCTACATGGACAGCAACAAAGAATCTCTTTCTGTCTTTACTATCATTCTCACTGCTGCTGCCAGTGACGGTGGCAGCGGTGATATCATCTTCCTCCATTGCACAAATATTTGGGGTTTTGTTTAGAATAATGCAATTGAGGAGTAGCAGATCAATTGAGAGGAAGGTGAAGTGGAGGGTGGTATTGGAACTGGAACTGGAACTCACCCCCTCTTGTCACAATTCATTACTCAACAATAACTTCAGCGCTATGAAGTTATTGGTAGGTACTCAGTCCCACGAAATATTTATTTGAAAATGTGTAATTTTGACCTAACTTATATAAAAAGATAAATAATATCATGTCGTTAGATTCGTCTCGATGAATATTTACAAAATATCAAATTTTCATAATTTTTTCTATTTTTTTTTTGTTGTCAAGTAGCCTAATGGGATGTAACAAAGAATATATGGGGTGTAATTAGAAAAATTAATATTTTCATTCTCTATTTTTTTCCCTTTCAGCTTTATTAGACTATTTGTATTTATATAATAGTAAAAACATGATCAAATTATATTATATAAATAGTACATATAGTCAAATAAGATCATTTATTTTATGACAGATGAAGTATAATGTATATCATTTTTATTTGATTTTTTTTTTAATGAAGTCTGGGTTTATATGTTTGTTTGATGAAGATTTGAGTTAGTTCCTGAATTTGGTGCATTTTTTTGTAAGTTTTATTTATAAGTTTTTTGACTTTTTTTGATAAAAAAAGAATAACAATGTTGACATTTTATAAAATAAAGAATTAAGAAAAGATAAAAGATGAAAATGTTACCTGATTATAAAATAAATGATTAAATCATTAAAAAAATAAAGGATAAAAGTGTTACGTTAAATTAAGTTGAATTTAATAATTTGGTCTTATCCTATATCGGTAAAAGTGTGCCCTTAGTTTTTAAGTATATGTATCATTATTTGGTTAAATTTATGTGAATGTTTTATCTTTGAATTGGTAAGTATAATAAATTCAATATTTTCAAATAGATTTAAAATACAGTAGAAACTCTTTAAATTAATACTCGGTAAATTAATAAACTCTCTAAAATAATAAATTTTTTCAGTTCCGACTTGGGCCAATGTAAAAAATTGAAAAACTCGATAAAATAATAAAATGATAATTTTTTTCGGGAGATCCCTTTATAATTTTCGGTCCCAAGAAAATCATAAATTAATAATTCATAGAAACTGAAAAAAATTATATATTACACTCTATTGAAATATGATTCAATAGTTGTCTGTTTTCCTTTAAAGTTCAAGTTTGTTTGGAGCTCATCTCTAACTTTTCTTATTGCATCCAATAGCTCAGGTGTTGTATTTTTGCAT
>Ga0228710_1003256_pt1 | contig 25894 bp, 18 predicted proteins | sample MedpolnodulmetaG_FD_177995 | JGI IMG/M metagenome (GOLD analysis project Ga0228710, IMG submission 177995) | Root nodule microbial communities from Medicago polymorpha collected in Santa Monica, California, United States - pink nodules | ecosystem: Host-associated > Plants > Roots > Nodule...
ATTTTCCATGCACTACACTTTTACTTCTCCCCTCCCCCACTTATTAAAAACTTACTTTCTACACCCACGACTCTTTATTTATTTTGTTAGGACTCTCCTCTTTGTTCCTTTTAACTTTCTTAAACCACCTCCCACTCCACATCATTATTTCTATTTTCTTACCAACAAAATAATATTCAAGCACAAGAAGCATCAATAATAATATTAATCAAAACTCCACCTATTAAACATCGTAGAATTAATTCAAATATAAAATTGGGGTGTTACAGAGAACCTAGTGGATAACAGCGAGCTGAAAGCAGAAGATGACTCGGTGAAAATTTGGAGACTTCGAATCTCACAAAAAAGTAAATGTGTTCTTATGGAGGGTAGCAAAGGGATGTCTACCCATGAGACACATGCTTTAAACATGCGGTGTACATTGTTGTGATCGTTGCGTGCACCGTGAGAGCTCATATGAAATTGATTGGCATGTATTTTTTGAATGTGCAAAACTAGACGAGGTGTGGAGTGCAGCAGGTCTATGACACATTATACAAGAAAGTATGGATACGAAAGATGGTTTTGTAGCTATTTGTTTCTGTTACTGGAATCTCTACAACACCAGCAACTTCTTGATTTCGTAAAGACCCTTTGGTGCATCTGGAAAAAACGAAATGACAAGTGGTGGAACGACGTCGAAACACAATCGCGTATCTTAGTGCTTATGATGCGTGATAACCTACTTCAGTGGCAGCAGGTCCACGTAAGTCAGGGAAGGAGAGAACAAGGAGAATACCGCAACAATGGAATGTCAGATCATAGTCAAGAGTGGTGGATTAGATCGGTAGCCGGGGAGGTGAAGTGCAATGTCGATGCAACAATTTTTAAGGATCAAGGAGGTTATGGGGTCGGAATGTGCCTAAGAGGGGAGTTCATTAGAGCGAAGACATCTTGGTATATAGGTCTATCATAACCCAAAGAAGCATAAGCAAGAGGTCTAAAGGAAGCGATAAAATGGTTTGGTACTTTGAGCTTATCTTCGTTGTCTATCGAACTTGATTGCAAGCAAATATTTGATGACATCTCTAGCAACTTCAGCACGGTGTCCATGTTTGGTGCGATCATAAACACTTAGCAAAACTTCTAAATTTTCATTGACTTTCATATTAAGAGAATAAATGTAATATTTCTATTAAATATTTTTATTTTACTTTATATGCAAACTAGTGAGATTAAAACGTTAACCTATGACATATAAAATTGCTAGATTAAGTGAGAAGAATAAACTGTTACCTATATTTGTTTTTTAATTGAGAGGAATAAATGGTTTTCTTATATCTTCATAAAAAATGGTTTTTCTATATCGACTAAAAAAAGTTGTTTAAAAGACCAAACAACTTTTTTTATATATAAGGTCATTTTTTTGGGACAAAAAAAGAAAAGAAAATTTATAATAGTATTTTTGGCTTCAAAAAATTGTTTATGATACTTAACAACTTTTTTTATATATATTAGTGAAAAGACGGACACTCACTTATCTGTCTTTCCGTTTTTTTTATTACGTTAAAGTTTGAAAATTATGAACGGTATTTTTTATGAAATTTTGATTAAAAGTATAAATATAACTGCTTGTTACTTTCAAATTATAACAAGTTAAACTAATCATGTTTATCTATTTGAATGACACTGAAAATATAACAAAAAATATAATATAAATTCTTATCTTTTTAATGACACTAACAAAAACTATTATTATAGAAAAAGTTGTTTAAGGGTATAATTGAGATAATGAAAAAGTCAACCCAAAATCTCTCATTTTCTTTATACATAGTATATATATACTTGATCTAGTTTGTAACATTTCTTTTAAGGATAAAGGAAAAAAATGGATATATACTTGTTATACGATATATTTTGTGTGATAACAAAAAAATAAATAATGTGTTTGTTACACCATTTTTAATAGTTGAGTTCACTCTCATTCATTATCTTTTATATATGTGCTATTTGTATTTAAAGTTGAGGGTAATTTTGAAAATATAAAAATTCATTCGAAAATGCTATTTGTATTCAAAGTTGCTAGTAATTTTAGAAAAAGAAAAATCAGTCCAAAAGAGCCGAAAGAAACTATTTTCTTTATATATATACATACACACACACACAAATATATATATATATATATATATATATATATATATATATAAGATATGACAAAATAAAATTATGATATTTACATCTATATTATATATAAAGAAAACAACTTCTTTTAGCTCTTTTGGGCTGACTTTTTCTCTTTACAAAATTGTCCTCAATTTTCAATATAAATAAAACATATAACAAATAGCTAGATAAGAATAAATTTTAAAAAAATATTAAAAAAAATGTAACAAACATGATATGAATATATATATGTCTGATTTTTTTTCTTTTACCATTTAAAAAGTATAACAAACTAAACGATTACATTTATATTTACTTTTTTATTATCTCAATTATACTTTTAAACAACTTTTTCTATAATAAAGATTGTTGTTGGTGTCATTAAAAAAATAGATATATTTTTATGCTATATTGTTGGTGTCATTGAAATAGATAACTATGATTAGTTTGATTTGTTATAACTTGAAAACAACAAACATTTATATTTAGTTTTAATCAAAATCAAAATTTCATAATAAGATACCGTTCATAATTTTCAAACGTTAATGTAATAAAAAGAGCGGAAAGTCGGGCACTTACGTGTATGTCTTTTCGCCTGTATATATAAAACATGAGTCTTGTTAACCAGTGTCCTCGTGACACTAGTTAAGGAAACAAAAAAGGAAATATTTACATTGAAAACATAATTTTTTACTCTTTTTTAACTTTGATTATGCAAGTTCCAAGACCCTTATACTATATTTGGTTTCCTTAACATGCCCCAACACTCGTTAACATTTTCCATAAAACATATACTCCTTCCGTTCTCAAATATGAGAAAAGATTCATTTTTTAGGTTCATTGAATAATTAATGTATTTGTTTTACAATATAGACCAGATACATTAACTATTCAATGAATGTAAATAAATAATTTTTTCTTATATTTGAGGTGGGAGAGCGTATATTATAAAATTTAAGAATATCTGCATTCGAGATATTTATCAAAAAAGATAAACTAAATTTAGACTTGAAAAACAAGATAAAGCACAAAATTTGGCAAATAAAAAACAAACGGAAACAATGTATAAATATTGAAACGAAACCCTTTATTCACTACTGTCTTTTGTTTCATCGACACAAACAAAGTCAAGGTTTTTTCTGCGCGATTTTCAAATTCCATCGACAATGGCTCAACCTGAATCATCATCGGACTCGTAAGTTCATTCACTTCACCGCGTTCGATTTTCCGTTCAAATTTTTCGATTTTCGAATTTTGCTTACTTTTTTTATTTTATTTTATGATATTGAAGTTTGTTGGTTTGAATTTCAGGAAATCAGGGAAGAAGGACTTCTCCACCGCGATTCTGGAACGTAAGAAATCGCCGAACCGCCTTGTGGTAGATGAGGCGGTTAACGATGACAACTCTGTTGTTGCCATGCACCCTGAAACCATGGAAAAGTTGGGGCTTTTCCGTGGTGATACTATCCTTATCAAGGTAGTATTTTGAATATACCCTCTTTAAATTAATCATTCTCAAAATAATCGGTTTTTAAGTTGCACTTGTATGTCTTTTTTATTTTTATTTTGCTTTTTTAATTTTGGGAGAGTGGTTATGTTAGGGTGTGTTTGAGAAGGGGTTTTGTAGGGTTAAGTCTATATTTTAAAGTATAAGTGATGTTTAAAAAAAAAATATGAATATAAATGATCATATAATACTTCAATTCAATCACACACTTGATTGAATTTAAAAACTATTTTATAATGTCGTTAATTTAATATAGAAAAGTAAGCCCTCCCCTGCAAAACTTCTATCCATACATACCCTTAAGGTGTGTTTGCGAGTTTGAAGGTCTTGGAGGGGAAGGCTATGCAGGGCCAAGTCTATATTTTAATATATATTTGATTTGATATGATAATTCTTTTTAAAGAAAGAATATGATTATGATACACGAGCATATAATATTAAGTTGTTCTCTTAATTTATTCTTTTTTAGAAAAATCAAATATACATCAAAATATTGACTTTGCCCTCCAAAAACCAACTCGCAAACGCACCCATACATAATTTGCAGAAATATATGGAGTAAATCTCCAATTTAACAATATTCTATTTTCAATCCATCAAGTTACTCCCTTAGAGAATAAGAGAGAAAACATGATATATAGTTCAGGGACTATTTATTATGTTTTTATAGTTCAGGGACCATATAGAAGAGTGTGTGATAGTTTAAGGTTTAATTTGAAGGACTAAATTGAATGTTTACTCAAATATATGTGTTGGGCTTGTTGGGTGTTAAGTTTTTTAATGTGGTTTATGTTGTATTGCAGGGAAAGAAAAGGAAGGATACTGTTTGTATTGCTCTTGCTGATGACACCTGTGAAGAGCCTAGGATTAGGATGAACAAAATTGTGAGGTCAAATTTGCGTGTTCGGCTTGGAGATGTTGTGTCTGTGCATCAGTGTCCTGATGTCAAGTATGGTAAACGTGTGCACATTCTGCCCGTTGATGATACCATCGAGGGCCTCACTGGCAATCTATTTGATGCTTTCTTGAAACGTGAGTTTCCACCTTTCATTACTGAATTTTTACTTGTTTTTGCTAGCTTTGTTCTGGTGTGAATATTTTGAGTGCATTTTTTTAGTTATGATCATATTTCTATTGCTAAATTTTCATGTATTCAGCTACTATCTGTTAACTATCCTGATTAATGGTTTTCTTGATTAATTCCTGTTCAAATACTTGCTGAAAAGTTTTGGCTTTGCTTCATGGGTTAATGCTTTTGATCTGTCTTGCAATTAACTCAGTGGTTGCTGGGACAAGGCTATTTTTCTTGCGGCCTGAAGTGTGCCGGGTTTGGGCCCAAGTCCAATAAATGGGCTGAGCAAGGAAGATAGGGGAGAATTGCTTATGTGTCAGTTACTAGGGATAGGCAACCAAATATAGAGAAGGGAAAATAGAAAGGGAACCACTCTGTATCATTTTTGGTTAGAAGCGTAGAGGTTGTGAAGAAGAGAATATTTTTTCTCCGAGGAGCAATAGCTATGGGATTACATGAGTTTTTTCTATAATATTTCTAGAGGATTCAATGCATGCCAAGTCTAATCATTAATCTTTAGTTTCCTAGAGGCTTTATTTTTTACATGTTCAAACATATATATTTTTGTCTCTGCACATGTCTAACTTTTTTAATGTATATAATTTACAGCCTATTTCTTGGAGGCTTATCGTCCCGTCAGAAAAGGAGATCTATTTCTTGTGCGGGGAGGGATGAGAAGTGTAGAGTTTAAGGTCATTGAAACTGATCCTGGGGAGTTCTGTGTGGTTGCTCCAGACACTGAGGTTTTCTGCGAGGGGGAACCTGTGAAAAGAGAGGATGAAGAAAGGCTTGATGAAGTCGGTTATGATGATGTGGGTGGTGTTAGGAAGCAAATGGCGCAGATCCGTGAGTTGGTTGAGCTTCCACTTAGGCATCCACAACTTTTTAAGTCAATTGGTGTGAAACCACCCAAAGGAATTTTGCTATATGGACCCCCAGGTTCTGGAAAGACATTAATAGCAAGGGCTGTTGCTAATGAAACTGGAGCTTTCTTCTTTTGTATTAATGGACCAGAGATTATGTCCAAACTGGCTGGAGAGAGTGAAAGCAATCTTAGGAAAGCATTTGAAGAAGCAGAAAAGAATGCACCATCCATCATCTTTATTGATGAAATTGATTCTATTGCACCCAAGCGGGAGAAGACAAACGGTGAAGTAGAAAGAAGGATTGTTTCACAACTTCTGACTCTTATGGATGGGCTAAAATCTCGTGCTCACGTTATTGTCATGGGTGCTACTAATCGTCCCAATAGCATTGACCCAGCATTGAGAAGGTTTGGTAGATTTGATAGGGAAATCGATATTGGTGTTCCAGATGAAATCGGGCGACTTGAAGTCCTTCGCATACATACCAAAAACATGAAGCTCTCTGATGATGTAAGTTGGACATTACTAATTAATTAACTTCGACATATGTTGGTCTGTCTTTTCTGTTTTTTGGTCGTGTTTAAGGTGTCGTGGTTATAATTAATAATAATTCCGTTCATCAGTTGAATTCACTACTATTTTATTTAATCATGATAGCTGCAGTATTAATAAGGTTTTACCCACAATCAAGTTTTATACTGCTTTGTTGTGATTTTGCTTTTCAATTTCCTCAAATTTTCATTCACTCATTTATGACTTTCTCTGTAGGTTGATTTGGAGAGAATTTCAAAAGATACTCATGGGTATGTTGGTGCTGACCTTGCTGCTCTTTGCACTGAAGCTGCTCTGCAATGCATTAGGGAGAAGATGGACGTCATTGACTTAGAGGATGAGACTATTGATGCTGAAATACTAAATTCTATGGCAGTTACAAATGAGCATTTCCATACCGCACTTGGAACAAGCAACCCATCAGCTCTACGTGAAACTGTTAGTGTTTTCTTTCCGACTCCTATATTTAGAAATCATTAGTTGATTACTTGATCAGTCAATGAGTCATTCCTTTTTTGTTGTCTGTTTTCTTACGAATGTCTGTATTAACAGGTTGTTGAGGTGCCTAATGTCAGCTGGGAGGACATCGGAGGCCTTGAGAATGTCAAGCGTGAACTGCAAGAGGTCATAAATCTTTCCTAGTACTTAATTACACCTTATTTCCTTACCAATATTATCTGTTTCTGATTTTGGTTTATGTGTATGCAGACTGTTCAATATCCAGTTGAGCACCCGGAAAAGTTTGAGAAGTTTGGGATGTCACCATCAAAAGGAGTTCTCTTCTATGGTCCTCCGGGATGTGGAAAAACTTTGTTAGCCAAAGCAATTGCTAATGAATGTCAAGCTAACTTTATCAGTATAAAAGGCCCAGAATTGCTTACAATGTGGTTTGGTGAAAGTGAGGCCAATGTTAGGGAAATATTTGACAAGGCTAGACAATCAGCTCCATGTGTCCTCTTTTTTGATGAGCTTGATTCCATTGCCACTCAGGTTGGTTTTCTAGTTACTATAAACTCCTGGATTGCTATGTTATTATGCTTTAACCATGGTTGATACTCTAGTGAAATGTATTTTTTTATTTTGAGACTGTTATTATTGCTTGTACTTGTTTGAAAAAAAAGAAGGCACACGGGGATATCAACCTGAACCCTGTTTGGATAAACAACTTAATCAAGTGCTTATTGTACGTTCTTTAACCATGGTTGATACTCTAGTGAGATATATTTTTATACTTTGAGACAATGTTATTATTGCTTTTACTTGTTTGGAAAAAAAACATACGAGGATATCAAGTTGAGCCCTGTTTGGATAAACAACTTAATCAAGTGCTTATTGTATGTGTGCTTATGCATAGGCTTTTTTTATAACAAAATAAAATAAAGTCGAACTGTTTTCATATAAGCTCTTCCTAGTCTTACTAGTGCTTATGCCAATAGATAAGCTCAAATTAGAGAATCCAAATAGGCCCTTGATGTTTTGTAATATCTTTGTGATTGCTTGCATCTCTTCGATTTCATATTTTCAGCTTGTATTTTGTATATAATCATTGTGTCGTTTTTGCAGAGAGGGAGCAGTGTTGGGGATGCTGGTGGTGCTGCTGACAGAGTTCTAAATCAACTTCTGACAGAAATGGATGGCATGTCTGCTAAAAAGACCGTGTTCATTATCGGGGCAACTAACAGACCTGACATCATTGATCCCGCACTCCTTCGGCCAGGCCGTTTAGATCAATTGATCTATATTCCTCTTCCTGACGAGGATTCCCGTCATTCGATCTTCAAGTCCTGTTTGAGAAAGTCACCGATCGCGAAAAATGTTGATTTGGGAGCATTGGCTAGGCACACTCAAGGTTTTAGTGGCGCCGACATTACAGAAATATGCCAGCGAGCATGCAAATATGCTATTAGAGAAAACATAGAGAAGGTATGTTTTTGGCTAATAGATGTATGCTTCTTTTATTCCTTAGAACTTTGAAAGATGGAACTTTCTGATTTGATGAACTTGTACTTGCTAATATGTATACAAATATGAAACTAACTTGATGAATCTCTTCTGATAATGTTTGAACTAATATATTGTTGTGATTACAGGACATAGAGCAAGAGAGGAAGAGGAAGGAAAACCCTGAGGCGATGGATGAAGACATGGTTGACGAAGAAGTTGCGGAGATCAAGGCGGCTCACTTTGAGGAGTCGATGAAGTACGCCCGCAGGAGTGTCAGCGATGCAGATATACGCAAATATCAGGCATTTGCTCAGACTTTACAACAATCTAGAGGTTTCGGAAGTGAATTTAGATTTGCAGATAGCGCAAATAGGACTACTGCATCTGATCCTTTTGCAACTACCACTGCAGCTGGTGGGGCTGATGAAGATGACCTGTATAATTAGATTTTCTTTTCAAAGGAAAACTTGAAGCTTACCTTATGTTTTGCTTTTCACACATTCAAGTTAAATTAGTTTAACATAATATTTAGATATGGTTTGTTATGTTAATATTATGGATGGTAATTTTGTTATTTAAAATATAGTTGAGCATGTCTTGCATTTTGAACAGTCACAGTTTTGTTTATATGCTCCTTTGCATAAAAAACGGTTTGTCAGCAATACCTCGTGTTCAATAAAAAAAATCTGATGTATAAGTTACAAGTGAATCCGTTCGTATAATCCAGAGTCTCTGGTTTTAAGTGTTTGGAGTTAAATTTTAGATGGTTACTAGCATATTATTTACTTGGTAAGTTGGTACCATTAGACATGCTTAGCTTGCGTTTCAAAAAAAATCGAATGTATCATATACTATCTTTTACTTAAACAGTAATAGACTTCTGTCTCAAGCATTACTCATACTTCTATATAATACCAGAAAAATATGTGATCAATATATAAATCAAAATTGCAATTGGCAATATATCAATCACAAGAAAAAACATATATAAATGTGATCTTCTCACTTTCTAATTCACTACTAGTGATCTTAGAAAACCATATACAAACAAAAAGAAAAGGCTTCTTCAACTTAAAACAAAATATATATGATTTTCAAGGTTTCCCTGAATGCATTTTAGAACATCCACCAGATCCTTCAGGCTTAAAGTTAACAAATCTACTTGGAGCTGAGTTATGCCTTGCACCTTTTGGTAAACAACCCTTCACTTCTCTTCCTAATTGAAAAACTTTCTGTTTGTGATCTTGGTTTGGCATCACAAAACTTGCAACCTCTGATGAAACTAATGGCCTTGTTACTGTGCTTGGAGCACTTGGAGGAATTATACGTCCACCTATGGTTGTGTGAAGAGAATTTAGTGAAAGAAGAAGGAAAATTGCCAATAGGGAGAAACATTTAGTAGTAGCCATTTCTCTTTTTCTTATGAAGTATTGTTTGTTTTGATATATATGAGAGTGTGATATAGGCGAGGTTTTAGAGAGGTTTTATGGTAGCTATAGATTGTTGCAAAGAGGTTGAAACTAAGTGCCTTAAATAGGCTAGTGATAAAGGGTGTGATATATGAATACATAGTGCTACATTTGTTATATATGGGATTACTTTGGGACTGTGGTATCGTGAGTTGGCAGGGTGGGTGGACCTTTTATCTGTGAGGCAAGTGAGGAAGCTCGTGAGTTCATGTTTATTACACCAAATTTCAAATATTTTCAAATCCAAGCATTAATTAGATCTTTTAGGGTTACAAGTATGTGTTCACTTTTAATGTGTGAATAAATTTTAAGAAATAAATAGCCTGACATTGTAAAATACAGAATGATTGAATATTTGTATGGAATTTATTGAAGAAACAATACCGTGACATACTAACATATTCAAAAAAAAAAAAACTGTGATAACACAAAAAAAAATAAAAATACCATGATTTTGAACGGCAAAACAAATTTTATTCAATTAGAGAAGATAAGTATAAGTGGTACTAACTTTACAACTATAAATGAATTACAAGTAGTACCCTATCTATCAAATAAATCCTCACAATCGTTGCCCACCAAAACATCATATTGAGTTTGCAAACCATTCATAAAATAAGTACCAAAACCTCATTTTCCTTCCAAAAACACTATTGCCAAGGTAAGTATTTAAGTGCTTAATCAAACATCAATTAAGGGAAGAACTCAAGTTTGAATCTTAATTGAAATAATCATCGATCACCCACTTCTATTATGAATTGTAAAACCATCTACAATCAGGGACGGAGCTACATACCTTTGAGGGTATGCAAGTGAACCCCCTCAACCTATAATATTTAGACCAATTATTCCATTTTATTACAATTTGAATCCCCTGGATCTATTGTCTTGCACCCAAGTTGAAGATATATATATTTTCCTCTTCACAAGCTCAAACACGCGAGGCAATGGTCATACTGACAAGACAATGCTACTAAGTCAAATTGGTGTGTACTCTATACACAAATGCATCCCACAATATGCTATTCTCCATCTCTCTTGTTATCCTATCATCTTTTATGCTTTTTTCTCTTTTTCTTTGTCTTAAGATTATTTTTATGATCAATAATCGTCTATTATTAATGATATTCTACTTCTAAATTCTATAAATTAGCTGATAGGTAATAAATCATGTTTGATAATTAGTGGTTGAACTTGTTGATAAGTTGACTGAATGCAGAAAAGTTAATAGATTTAAGTTATAAAGTTTGATAAATTAGCGGTTGAATTAACTGATAAATATGAAATGTCAAAATATATATTTTTAATGAATGTTTATAAAAATAATATGTGAAAGTTATAAACTTAAACACTACTTAAAATAGCTTATAAAAAACATTGCAAGGTAGTAAAAATTGCTATAAACTTGTAAGTAAAAATTGTTACAAAATAGGTCTAATTTGATCATATGAACTCATAAATATAAACTTTAAAATTGACTTGACCAAACCACGTCATAATTCTGCACCCCCTGGTCGGGGGTCCCGGCTACGCCACTGTCTACAATGGAGCTCCCCTATTTGGGTGCTTAAGTGGATCCCACATGTACACATCATTCATTTTATAACTTTTTAATATCAATACCTAATAAACATTCAATTTCTCCAACCCAACACCACAACAAAATTTATTAATAGGTCCCACTAATAACTCTGTATTATTACATTTCCAAAACACTCATTTATTTCATTGAAAAATATTAATTGAAATTCACACATAAAATGAATATCACTCCACAATGGGATGCCTATTTAGCCCGATGCTTAATAGGTGAAGCATTCACCATTGTGGATGGTCTAAGTGAACATGTTAGCACCCATTTCTCCCTTAACTCCACCTTTTCTTTGTTAACTTCTCCTAAAGTATTGTTCAAAAGAAAAAACTTCTATTAAAGTATATCAAAAATCCACTTGTTGTATTCTAATTGGGCAAAAGTAAAAATCCACCCTTAAACTTATTTACACCTTCATTTCGTACATTTTTTTTAGGGGACCTTCATTTCGTACATGGTTATTAGACTTTCAAATAACTACATGTCACAGAAATAAAAAATATATAACCTTAAAAGGGAAAATCACTAGGAAAATAGTATAACCTTAACTACATGCCATGCAAGTTGGGAAACACACTTAAAGAACATTAAAGATTACATAGTAATATAGTTAAGGGTTTTGTGTAGTATTTTCTTCATAGCAGTTGATCGGTAATTATAAGAAGAAAATTGCTTTTCTGACATCAAAAAGTTCATATTGACACATGGAAATGACCAAATTACCTCCATCATTGTTAACTGCCGCTGGCTCCAGAGGCAGTTAACTTTGTTGCACTTAAGTGCAATTTCAACTGTGATTTTACGCGTTTCGGTCGAAAAATCAAAATAAATCGAAACTTATTCAGAATTCTACGAAACTTTACAAACACCTCTATAAAAATACATATAGACAATGTGAAAAGTTTCGTAACATTACACATAAGTCTTGCGTAAAATCACAACTAGAACTGCACTTAAGTGCAGCAAAGCCATAGGCAGTTAACTGCACCCGGATATGCCAGAGGCAATTAACTACCGTTGGGGTAATTTGGTCATTTCCATGTGTCAATATGAACTTTTTGATGTCAGAAAAGCAATTTTCTTATAAGAATTGAAGATAGTGAGCAAGTTTTCCATCGTATCATCACCATAGTCTTTGCCTCCCATTAATTAAATTAGTTGTAACACTAAAATGAGCCATATCAATCTTCTAAAAGCACCCCTACCCACAAAGTTGATTATTTATTGGGGGCCAATAATGTTTTAGTTAGGGTGGATGGTGTTCAATGTGAGGATTCAACTGCCGGCCATAGAATGTTCGGATGCAGTTGAACTTTGAAGTACATGGAAACGTTGGAAGATGACAATTATTTGCTTTGAAATTTGTGTCACAAGAATTTGCTTTTTTCATTACAATTATGCTTTTTGTACTACTAATAACTCAATAACTACGGTTGAGGAAAATCTCATAGATAAAATACATACATTGACAAGTCTTTTTAAATGTAGATAATTAAGTTATTTGAAAGAAATTCTCATTGATTTTGTTTTTAAGTTGTGTCTTGATAGTTTTTGTTATTGACAAAACTCTCACTATAGTTACAGCTGAGATTGAAAGTACTAAAACAAGATGAATCAATTTTTTCAATCAAGTTATAATTTTTTGACTTTAACAGATAGATATTGTTTGTGTCAGTTAAATATATGTTATTAGGATAAGTAAATAATAAACTATACTAACTTATTAAAAAAAAAAGTAGCCAGGGCTACCTCATTGTTGCACAAGGCTTAGTCCCTCTTAGTTCATAAATATCTATGGAATTTCTACATGATATTGTGATAGCTAGAGGATGCATACACTAACAATGCGTATAAATGATATCCTTTAAAAATAAAAAATATTCTTGTAGTTTAACATAATATCATTAATTTTTGGTATAAAAAAAAACATAATATCAGAATTTTTGGTAAAAAAATAATAATAATATCATAACTTCAACAATATACACACACTTCGTAAGTGACTACACATTGAAACCAACTTGGTATTGGTCAAGTGGAAGCAATGCAACTTGCCTCCATAGCAGGACTTGGGAACCCAAGTTCAAATTCTAGCGGAGTCATCCACGTTGAGAGGTTGAAAATCAAGTGATAAAACCCAAATGGAAGCTTTAGAGATATCTTGGTAGACTCACCGGAATGTCAAAAACCCTAATTGTGGCGGGTTCTAAAATAAACTAAAAATTACATATTGAAAACAATTTCTTTTATCAATAATATGCAAATACAGTAACATTTCATATCATGCAATTTTTTTTATATGTAAATTATGCTAATGTTTTCAAATATATAAATTATTTTTATAAGAAACAGATGAAAAATATCAACCCTGCACCCGCCAATTTATTTCATTTTTGAGAAAACCCGCCAATTTATTTTGTTCTTCGTATGAATTTACAAACTTTTTAGTGTCCCTTGTAACAATTGGTTAAGTTTGGTCTGAAATATTATTGACATGCAGTGTGACAACTGACATGAATAATTTGCCAAAACTGAAATACTCCGAAGCATTTACTGAACCTTATACTATGCAGACATTACCATTTATGATCTTTCACGAACTCAATAAATTCATAATTAAACCGTTCGATTGGATAAAATAGATTCAGATTCCACACGTGAGTTTTGCTTCTTTAACCAATTTCAAATCCATGCAACACTCAACTCAAACAGTAATAAATTTTACTCCACTTTGTAAAGTGTCTTTTTTTTTTCTTCATGGACAAAGTAACAAATACCGTCTAAACTCAATTAAAAGCGTACTATTTACCAATATTGGTATTGTTAGTTGAATTCCATCTTAAAATAAACACACTAAACACTAATAAGTGACAAATTATTGTTTTGAAACCACACTTCTAACCCTCTACATATCAAATAGGAAAGAGACTCCTTCATGTGAAAATCTGAATAGTCGTATTCTCTCTTTTATTTTAAAGGTTGAGATTTCACTGAATCTATCCATCCTCATTCATTGGAGAGGATCCGGTCTCTATCAAATACTCATTCATGCGGTCTTTTACCGTATAAGCTAAGAGACAGTTTTAGCTCTTTTATTTCAAGCTATAAAAACACGAGTGTGTAGTTATGGTCAAGGTTTTAAATACGGGTCCGTTATCGCGAAAACGGCCGCGACAAAAAGGTATAGGTGACCACCGTTACGTTTTTACCTGTTTTCAGGGTGAGATGGAAAATCACACCAAAACGCTCGTTACGACCGTGGCAAACAGCCGATACAACCGTAAAACTCCGTTACAAATGTGCCACACCATTACCTAAGCGAAAAACACAACACCGTTCATAAGGAAAAAATAGATAATGAGAGCCTATAATGAGCCAATAGTATCTCATATTCCTTTCGTCGTATGTTTTCATGTTGTATAGTGTTGTAATGTTGTAATTATTATATTTATTTTAACAATCTTATAATATATAAAATAATAGTTCAATTTAAGTTATTATACACTATATGATAGAATAAATGATTAAATAATATTTGTGCATTGTTGTGATTAATTCACACCGCGACGACAACAATCTATAACGCAACACATCCAAAACAGCCGAAATCGCGACAACCTTAACGCGACCGCGACTGAGAACGCCACCGTTATTTAAAACCTTGGTTATGGTTTTGTAAATATATTTTTCTTTGATTTGTATTTGGTAAACTAATTTGAATATTTATATTTATAGCATGAAATCGGCTGCTGTAGAGTATAGTAATTAATGTTTATTGATTGCCAATGAGAAGCTGCCTAGACAAATCAGAGAGGTGCAGAAGAGCCAGAACCAAAATTTACTTTCCTCACGCGGCACACGTCTTAGCTTGAGGGTCTGTCCTTTTATTTATTCTACGACATTTTTTTTTAAGTTGGTATCTTCCGCGCGTAACTATGAAGACTAATCTCTCGAGCATTGTTAGACTCAAATAGATAGCAAGCTTTCTTTAAGAGTTTTAACGATGCTTATTCTCCAACATTTTGAGAAGATAGAGTGTTATTTAAACAACTTAAATATTGATAACGTGTTTTACATAGTATAAAGTTAAACTATTTATTGATTTGATCTGAGGAGAGAAAGATAATAATAAAAAACACAACTGTATCTGAGTTTGTCAAACATGTACAATATTGCACATGTTAAAAAAACTAAAGCTATCTATTTTTTTTATTAAAAAACAAAAATTATTTATTAATAAGTTTTATATTTAATATAAAATGTATAAGTTTTAATACAAACTTACTATTTTGATATATTTATATAGTTTATGGATTAAAAAATATAGTTTATTCAAAAAAATATAGTTTATGGATTAAATTAGAATGATATTTTAAAGACTAAATTGCTCGTTTATTCTTATAAGAACGATAGGAAACATTATGGTATTGATTTCTATTTCACATATACAACTTTGGTATATACTCTTTCAAAAAAAAAAAAACTTTGGTTTATACCGTTAATATTATGTAAACTCGAATGAGTTGGTCTAGTGTTAAAAAGATACGTCTAATTGGTCCATATGTTCAGGTTTGAGTTTCACCAGTATTTTTAGATGGAGGTAAATATAAATTCATTTGTGAGTGTTATCTAAGCTCTAAGATCCTTTCTACTTTGAATCGAGACACAATATGCTCACTCTCAATCTGTCATAACTTTTTTTATTTGTTTTAGCCTAATTAAGAGAACTTTTACGCCTGTTAATTTTTTAAAAATAAATAAATTCACGGCACCAAATACGGCAATGCGAAAAGAGTACATAATCAATGACTTTTGTTCTTAAATGTATGAGACATTTTCACAATAAGATTATAAAAACATCTGAGAGATGTCTTCTACTAGTAATTTTAAAGATCAAACTATTTAGTAGAAGACATATTTGAAGGCCAAAATAATTAATGAAACACACGCTTGAGAAATCAATTAACTAATAAAAGAGGGGGGTTGAGTAGCTCAACTAGTTTGACCTAAGATATTAAATGAGTTAAGAAGTTAAATGTCCAATATTCAAGTCCTGACAATAAGAAAAAAAACTAACATAACAATTAACATACTAATATCTACCATTAAAATAAAAAAATTAACTAATAAAAGACAATTTCAAAATATTTTGGCAATTTTATACATTATAGTGACTACTACTGCTCACACATGAATGACTATTTACTTATTTGTAATTGTAAATGAATCTCTTATGATCTAGCTGTCCATGAACCCATATCATTCCCATGCTTCTCTTAACATATTTTATTATTCTTATTCTTCATAAAAATGAAAACATTATTATCAAGTATTGTTGGTGTAGGAGTGAAGGTAGCTTAACAACAAAATCGGTTAAGTTAGTTTGCCGCAGTTATTTCTAATATAGTCAGATTTCAGAAAGTAGACTAGGTAGTTGCTGATATTAACATACTCAGAAGTATTAACTCAATGAAAAACCATCTTCTGAACTAGTCTCATGCTATTTTCACAGCATATTGAGTACTCTTTCTCTACCTCATCATTTTCCCTGATTAGTACTGTTAAATTTTTTTTATCTTCTGTAGTAAGTAAATCACAAAGGGTTTAATTTTTCATAATTTCTCAATTCATCCATCCCCTCATTGCTGGAAGCGCGCTTCTAGTAGTGTATTTTTGACAAATTTGCACAATATAGAGGACAGATTGAGAAATTATCTTAATTTTGTTTTTGTTTTGGTGTAGATGGTTTGAAGTTTTTATTATAAACTCCAAACCATGAAATAGAAATATACAACGAAAAAATTACTGAAGTCTTAGAAGTCCAATAAATATCACTTCCTGCTAGTTTAAACATCAAGTCTACACATTAAATCATTACAAATCAACAGCAATGAAAAGTTCATAATATGCACATCAAATGGTTTTGGTCCACTTCTTTAAACTGGTCTGTAGAGAAGGTTTATAGTCAGCACATCAAATGTTTGTGGCTCCCCTTCTTTGAACTGGTTTGTAAAGCACTGCGGTAACAAATTTGGTACGAAAGCGATGAGTGTATCCCAAAGCTACCACAGATCTTTGTGGCTCTCTATTCTCAATATAAAGATGATTTAGAATCGCGTTCTGAGGCAATGGAAGAGAACTAAAACTATCGACATTAGCAGGATAGCCGACCAAGGTGTTTTGCAATTGTGGAGGAATCTCAGGTGGATCACGTGCGTCGTCTTCATTCAAAGGGAATGCATTATTGTAACCGGAGTCGGATGTTTTCAAAATTTCAAATCCCATGACAGTTGCTTCACCCTGCATGTAGATTGTAAATTTAGACTTACTAATGACAAGTATAATAGATGTTATTATTTGTTACATTAGTTACTTACAGGGTTTGCGGCATATGGATTATTCATCTTGCTATTCAAGTCAACCACTAGTTGTGAATTCATCAATGAGTCCAATTAAGATTCCAAGAAACCTGAAGAAAGATACCTCAATTTAGCATAATCAACAAATAATACACAAAGATCTATTATACAATGGATACACTCCAATTGGTTAATCTAAAGAGACAGCAAATTACTAATACTATCAACTTATGTACACCTAATCTGATTAAAAACCACACAACAAAGCAAAGTGATGGGAACACGGATTTATTCATAAAAAGGAAAAATCTGATAACTTAAAAGTAAGAGATGATATCTTCGTAATGAACAAAGTTACGAGATTATAAATGTTCAAAGGATATTTAAGGCAGCACTCTAATCTTTTAAAACATAAAACAACAAATTCATAATCATAATTCTTCATACAAAATTACATTTGCCATCATTTTCAGAGACCTAATAGATGCAAAGAGGAACTCAAAGTAGCTATACAATATAACGCAGTCAGGCACTCACAATTACAACTACAACTCAACAGTGGATATCATATCCTTCAGTGCACAAAACAAATCACAAGTTAGCATTTCATCGAATATGATCCACAGCAAATTTCAATATTTTAAACAAGTTGTATTGAATGCTAATACAAGAATAACATGGTATATTGATCAAACTCCCAAGCTTCGACATACATCTTTGTTATTAGTATTACAAATCTGAGCAGTTGGAGATATAAATAACTTGCAAGTTTTGCATCAGATTACCAAACTAATAGAAAGAGAATAAATATCTAACATTAAAACAGGAGAAATCTCAAGAAGCTTGATAAGATTCATAATAATAACAAAATACAGATTTCGACGAAACGGTGGTATGTGATGTGACACAACTTATACTAAGAATCTTAATATCATGTCTTATATGACCGGTAGCCACAATATCATAAAGAAAATAGACACAGATGGTTCAACAAACAAGCAATATCATGAATTTAAAAGTCTTACAGTAAAATCAGATTATAGTTTCACATCAATTTTGGCAAGATTACACTGTGGACTACTTTCAAACACACTGTCAACTGACTATAGCTGTCCAACAACATAGACCCATCAAAAGATTCAATTTTCTCACAACAGGAAACCTACAATAAGAATATGGTTGAAGATAATTGCTTTACAGGCCCCCTTGCGTTGCAAAAAAAAAACCTATCGGAAGATACGTTCTGATAGGTTGAGCAACTCGGAGGGTCTATTCAGCAATTAAAATACAACATTGGCCCAATGGTACCTAAATCTCCCCTGATCTCAAAATTCAATTTTTCTCACTGGCCGTAATGAGTGAAACTCGAGTCAAACTGCTAAATGATACAACCATAAAAATCCAGCTAAAAAATTACTCCATCAGCAATTAAAATACAACATTGGCCCAGTGGTACCTAAACCTCCCTTGGTCTCAATTCAATTTTTATCACTGGTCGTTATGAGTGAAACTCTAGTCAAACTGCTAAATGATACTACCATAAAAATCCACTAAAAAACTTCTCCATCAAGTCCTAAATATTCCCTCCAGTCCTTTTTATAGGAGACATGTAGGTCAACAAAAGTTGATGTATTTGGTTCATAATATGGACCAAATACAACAACTTTTACAATCGTATGTCTCTTATAAAAAGGGCAAGAGGGAGTATAAGAGAAAGCTGGGTTGGGTCAACAAAAGTTGATGTATCTAGTACAAAATTTGGACCAGATACATCAACTTTCATTTATATTTTAGACTGGAGGTAGTATACTATATGCAAATCCTCGTAGGCCAACTTAACCTAGATAATTGCTTCAATTGCATTCACAAACACAAATCCAAGGTATAGATTACACATTAAAGTAATGGGTGATATCTTTTTTTTTTTGGGAAGAAGGGGTGATATCTAGCAATGAACAAAGTTATAAGATTATAAATGTTCAACGGGATATTTACAGGTAGCACTCTAATCTTTAAAACATAAAATCACATATTCATAATTCTTCATACAACTGTCACCATTTTCAGAACCTAATAATACATGTAAAGTGGAAGTCAAATTAGCTATATAATCAGTCACTCACTATTAGAACTCAGCAGAGGATAACATATTCTTCAATGTACAAAACAAATCACAAGTTAGCATTTCACCAAATGTGATCCACAACAAAGTTATAAATTTATAATATGGTAATAACACAGTATAATGATTAAACTGCCAAACTTCTACATACGAAAAAGAAAGAGAATAAAGATCTCAAATTAAAACAGGAGAAATCTCAAGAATCTTGATAAAATTCATGATAATGACAAAATATAGGATTAAAGATTCGGAAGAATAATGACATGTGATATAACACAACCTATATTATGAATCTTACACTATGTCCTGTATGATCCGATAACCAAGATATCACGAAGAAAAACATGAACCATGAAGGAAGATAGACACAGATGGATCAACAAACAACCAATGTCAAGAATCTCAATGTCTTATAGTTAATCAGAGTATAACTTCACCACACTTTGATGAGACTAGACTGTGGATTACTCTTCTACAAACCCACCGTCAAACTGACTACGGCCGTCGAACAACATAGATCCATCAAATGACTCAATTTTCTCACAACAGCAAACCTACAACAAGAATAAGATTGAAATAGAACATCGGCCCAGTGGTACCTAAATCCGCCCCTGGCACTGTAGTCCGGATCGAATGCAGGTTCGTAGGATCCTACGTCGTACGTCCCACAGCACCTCAATCTTGCTTCAACTTTGTACAGGTTAATTTTTCCTCTGTTTGCCCTGTTTTTTCTCTGTTTCCTCTGTTTTTCCTCTATTTTCTGTTTTTTTCCCTCAACTCTCTCAACAACCTACCAATCCTACTTACAAATCGTGTTACGACCCTCATGTTTACGATCTTTTACCAGCCTACCAATCCTACTTAAAAACTCGAACCAGACTACATTCAATTTTTCTCACCGGCCATTATTATTGAAACTCAAGTCAAACTGATAAATGATGCTACCATGAAAATCCAGCTAAAAAAACTAACCCTTTGGTCCTAAATACAAGAGAAAGTGGAGTCAACAAAAGTTGATGTATCTTGTTCAAATTTGGACTGGATACATCAATTTTTGTTGATTCAACTTTCTCTTATATTTAAGACCGGAGATAGTATATGCAAATCTTCCTAGATAATTGCTTCAACTGCATTCACAAACACAAATCAAAGGCACAGATCAAACATACACAATCCCTCGTCAAATGAAAATATGAAATACAATGACAACATCCATATAAACCTAAAAAGCAAACTACACATACCAATTGAAATTACTCCAAAGCAGAAACACAACTAAAACCAATAAATCCCAAAACCCTTTTACACTGAATTTGGGGGCAACTTACCTTGAATAAGATTTCAATAGTGACCAAAGCAAAGCACAGAAGGGAGAAAGTGATCGACGATGGAAAGTGTTGAGCTGCAAATGGAAAGAAAAAGTGATTATTAAGAGGAAATAAGCGTTGATTTTGAAGCAATGAAGCAAAAAAAACGAACCCTAACTAACTAAGAGTGCATCGTATTCTGTGAAGAAGAAGAAGACAAGCAGAGCACGCAACGCAAAGATGGGGGCGTGTGTTCTTTTACCTTTTTCCAACAAAGACACATGTCATGTTACAGCCCAAATACTATAAAAACATGTATTTTCTTTTTGACCAAAAATATAAAAAAAAACATAATTACTCAATAGTTCAACTCAATTGATTAATGAACTGAAAGATAAATAGTTTAATTGAATTCAATTTTTATGTTAAATAGTTTTTTTTAGACTTTAATTACTTCACAGTAGAACTTCAAATTACTAGCGTATTTTTTGGATAACACTTGTATACTATAATGGTATATATTATTGTCCAATTATAATGTGTCACGTAGCACACTTTTTAAAAAATATATTAAATAAAACATTTATAAAGTAACATTGGTAGGTGACACACTTTAACTGGCCAATGATATATACCATTGGTACTTTAATGGTACACAAGTTGAATCCGTATTTTTTCTTGAAAACCAAAGAGTTAACACTCAAAGAATATAAAAACATTTTAGTCTTTATATATATTGATCTTATCCCCCATGGAGTTCATCCGAATCATGACAGGGTTAAAGGTTCAAAGAACGCTTATCAAAGAAGTCGTTACATCGACATTTGAAATCACACTTTGCAGATTAGTCAATTTCTTATCAACTGAGTCAATCTAAAATGATGCAATTAAATTTTGAAATTTTTAAAATTTATTCCATAAAAAAGTATAAAATTATTTTTATATTCTTATTTTTATAACAACTTATATATAACTTTGACCCTCAAGTTTTGCCGTTGTTTGATTTTGATCTTGCAATGTTCAATTGCTTGATTCAGGCCTTTAAGTTTTAAAGTTGTTCGATTTTGATGCCTTAAATTTCAATTGCTCGATTTTAGGCCCTCAAGTTTTACCCATTTTACATTTGCTAGTCTCTGATTGACATTCATGCCCTCTATATAACATTTTAAATTTTAAAAATCCAAGCCCTCTACATAGCATTTTAAACTTTCAAAAATCAATATAATATATAAAGTACGGTTTTTTTTTATACCAAGTGTTCTTTCAAATTTATTCTCAGTATTTTTATTTACTATTTCTTTTATTTGACATAAATATCTCAACAAACTATATATATTACTTTAATCATATCCAGCACATATTTCAATTAATTTTTTAACTAATTTCTCATTACTTTTTTTCTTTCAAATAAAAAAGCTTCTTTACATGAAAATTATACATGAATGAATGGAAGATAAGCATGCAAAAAGTTCCGCCGCTAAGCTTTTTTAAATGAAAAAATCAATCCTCGTGAACATGACATGCATGGTCCTAGGAGACCTTACATTACTTTTTGTTTCGATAAATAGATCAACAAATTACATCTATTATTTCGATCTTATCCCCTTAGTATTTAATATTTTTGATTTGTTCAAAAAAATTAATATTCATTTATTTTATGTAAAATTAATTAATATCTTCAACATAATTTGTTTCAATAAATTATATATTGCATATTTTTTTAAAATTAGTTCATTTTGTATTTTTTTTAAGAAGTCAAACTAACTCACTGATATTAGAAGAAAAAAAAATCGAATGTATTTTTTTTATGCACATATGCTACTAATACATTAACATTTTTTCATTAAAAAAATGATTTTTATTTAGTATAAAAATCTCAACAAGTATATCATGTTTTTATATAAAAACAATATATTAATACAATATTTTTTGGAATTACACACACATCATTTAATATTTCTTAATAATATTTCCAATATGGTCAATTATTTTTTGCTGAATCAAGAGCTTGGGGGGGGGGGTGTGGTACTAGGCCCACTCAATAACACTGTGTTTGAATCTATGCTTCCAGAGGAGGTGTTGTTCTCATGAAGAACATTGTCATGCACATTAACTTGACAAGCAGTTGGGATGGGGTTTGCTTGCGACGACGCCTCAATTTCTAGTTGTTTGTTAGTAGCAAAATTGTTATTATTAACTAACTTGTTCTTCTTCCATTTCTTACATGGTTTTGTGCGCACCTACTTGAGTAGCAGGGTCAAAATGCGGCACAATCACATCTTTTGGAGTAGTGTCAATTGTTGTATCATCCTCCTTCTGTTCAACCTCAGGTCGTAGGTTGAGAGTTATCAGTAGGTGGATCCTTGGGACTTGGAAGGATGTCGCATAGAGGAATCTCCCATTAACTTGCGGGGTTGGGTGGGGTTGCATCTCCTCCCTTCCTGGTGTGGCTTTCAGGCTATCCTTGTTGCTTTTTGTGCCTGCAGGTGTTGCTGGGTTGCTGCCGGTTGTAGCTCTCGATTTTTTGGTGCCTTTTGTATTTATTCTGTTATTTTTGTTTCTGTGTTGTTGTAGGCAGTGGCGTTGCCAGAAACCTGATGCAGGGGGTTCAGACTTTTGAATCTTACTTAATAATTATACTAATATATAAAAATAATATATATTCAAAAATTCACATTGTACTAAAAAAAACTACTTACATATTATTCTACATTTGTCCTCTACATAGTTTCATACTTTTATACTATTGAATAAAACTCATACTCAATTTTGTCAAACAAATGTTAAATACAAGTCAGGATACAATCATTTATCTATTCATCCCCAATTTGATTGTGCAATCTAGTATTCACAATCTTCGTAGCAAAATAAGACTGTTCGACATTTGTTGTGCACACAACAAGACAAGTTATTTAATCCTCAAATGTGTTTTTTTTTGTTCAATTCTGCCATAAACTATTCACAAAATAGACATTAGAGATGTATTTGCAATTTTGATAACTTTAAAGACTAAAGTGACAACACCCCACACGTCAAATGTTCAAAGTAGTTGTTTCCCTATTTAAAGACAAAAAGAGAGAAATGATAATTATGATATTATGACTCAGGGTGCTTTAACATCAAACATCGAATTTTTTTTTATACTAAATATTACCCGTTGATTTTGTTCGATCGGAAGCCCGGTATTTATTTTTCTTAAATTCGTTCCTCCTTCTTTTTTATTTTTTGTATTTTAATACTCAATTTTTATAGGGTTAAGTATGTTTTTAGTTCCTACAAAATTATAAATTTTCAAGTTTAGTCTCTATAAAATTTAAATTGTAGTTTTAATCCTTCATAATATTGTAATTTGTAATACCTATTTTAAAAACTTTTTACAAAAATGGATACTTGAAGTCTTCCAAAATAGTTCCTATAAAATGCAAATAGGCACTAAATGTGAATAATTTTTTTTAGGAACTAAACTTCAAGCTTGTAATTTTGTAGCAACTTAAAAGATATTTAATTCATTTTTATATATTTTGTTCCTCCACATGTTGTCAGACACATTCAAAGACTGAAAGACCTGTATCCTTGTGTAACATACAGACTTTTAGCTAAGTGGCATGTAGGGTGCATCTAACATTGAAAAAGCCAATCCTAACTAATATAATATGAGGTGAGAGAGGCAAACTCAAGGTGAATGGTGCAAGACTATATATTTGAGGGGATTCAAGAGAGACAAAGCATAAGATTTATAGGAGTAAATTGAAGAGTTGAGGGTGTTGGAACAAAATGTGTTTAACATTACCCTTTGAGTTTTGATGATAACAAGGTATTAAAAGTGTCAATCGAATATGCTAATATTTGTTCAAGTATGCAGGACCATAGACAAAAATTTAGTGTCTCTTTGAAGCATAGGTTCTGATAGAACAAATGAGGGCAATGAAATCAACAAGAAAGAAGCTTGAAGCATTTGAAGAAAGAGGTTCTGAAGACAAGCGGTTATGAAGAAGCTGACGTCATCAGAAGCAGTTCACCAGAAGCTGACGTCATCAGAGGTTCTGAAGATCATCAGAAGCTGGAAGACTGAAGAACTTCAAATGTTGTTCAAATGAAGATTGAATCACGCCCATCATTGCAGAAGACTGGAAGAGTGAAGCAACGGATTTTTCAAATGGATTTGAAGGCATTGGATGCTTATTCAGTTGAGAGCGTTGAAAAAGGATATTTGTACGAAGTGTACAACCATTATCTCCACTACTCTGTTTTTGTGTCTGCTAGTACAAGAACAACAGTTGTGCCTGCAACGGTGTTCCTCCAGATTTGGAATGGATTTGAAATTGATCCTTCATATGACAATAACCAAATCAGGCAAAAGATCATTGGTGATCTGATCAAGCTTCAAACGACTCTATTTGATGTGCTGGAAATTTCCAACGTATCTTTCACACCTCAATAAAAAGGAGTGAAGACCTGCTGTTTGGAAACTCAAGACTCTTACAACAATTTTATTAGTGCCAAAACTCTGCTGAAATTGTTTCACATCAAAAGTTCACTTAGAATTTCTTATTAAAGTTCATATCTTAGAAATTCTAGAGTCTTAAGAGTTTGTATCTGATTTGCATTGTGAACACCACTGATTGAGCATAAGAAGTCTCTTGATTGTGTTCTTGAGCATAGGAAATCTCTTGCAGTTGTGCTTGATTAATTTGAAGTCTCTTGCTGGTTGTAGCAGTGAGCAGTTGTAATCAGATATTACATTTTTTAGTGAACTCTCCTTGGAAGTGCAAGGGGGACAGGACTACTTCCGGTTTGTGGAAGGAACCAGTATAATTGTTTTGTGTCTTTCTTCTCTCTCTCTGTTTTTATCCGTTGCATTTAGATTATGATTATCACTTTAGAAGCTGAATTCTATCTGCTTCTGATTAGTGACTTCAGTAGGAGAAAACGAAGAAAAAGCCAACACAATTCAACACGCCTC
>Ga0228710_1003258_pt1 | contig 25879 bp, 18 predicted proteins | sample MedpolnodulmetaG_FD_177995 | JGI IMG/M metagenome (GOLD analysis project Ga0228710, IMG submission 177995) | Root nodule microbial communities from Medicago polymorpha collected in Santa Monica, California, United States - pink nodules | ecosystem: Host-associated > Plants > Roots > Nodule...
TTGCCTTACAACACCCTCTTGTTTACAAAATGCTAGAAACTCGCCATCTACATATTCTCCTCCATTGTCTGTCCTCAAGCACTTAATCTTCTTCCCAGTTTCAAGCTCTATTTGTGCTTTGAATACCTTGAATACTGGAAACACATCTGACTTCTTCTTGATCGGGTACACCCATAATCTTCTGGAATAGTCATCAATGAATGACACGAAGTATCTTGCTCCTCCCAAAGATATTTCCGGTGACTCCCACACATCAGAATGTATCAAGTCTAGTATGTGTTTGCTTCTAGTAGTTACTCTAGCAAACTTCAATCCATGTTGCTTGCTTATCACACAGTGCTCACAGAATGGTAAATTTACTGTCTTGAGCCCGTGAAGGAGATTGCGTTCTGTAAGGACTTTCAAGCCACGTTCCGACATATGGCCTAGTCTTTGATGCCACATCATCGTTGTTTCTTCTTGGCTTGCTGCTGCAACTGATGCATCCGCCTCTTGCAATGTATCTCCCAGAAGCATGTATAGATTACTTGTGATCTTTTCTGCTTTCATTACCACAAGATTGCCTTTAACCACTTTCAAGATTCCACTTTCAGTGTGGATCTTACACCCGAGATCATCCAATTGTCCAACAGACAATAAATTCTTCTTCAACCCCTTTACATGACATACTCCTTGTATTTTTCGAACAGTACCATCATGCATCTTTAATATAATAGTACCGACTCCAGCAATTTCTAAGGCATGGTCATTTCCCATGTACACTGATCCTTCTGAGATAGGCTCATAAGAGTAAAACCAATCTCGGTGTGGAGTCATGTGCCATGTTGCACCTGAATCCATTATCCAGACATCGTTGAGTCGTCTTTCGCCTTTAGAACTGGTTGCTGCTTCGCTATACAGGATTTCCCCGTCATCTGAGGTACTTGCAACACATCCTTGAGATGTTGAAGCTTCAGAATTCTTCTATCCATTCTTCTTGTTATTCCAACACTCCTTCTTTATGTGCCCTTTCATGCTACAACCGTAGCATTTGATATTCTTCTTTCTTCGAGATTTTGACCTACCATGATTATGACTCCCACTGGGGCCACGTTCTGTTGATCTGCCTCTCGTTATCGTCAAAGCCTCTGCTTGTTTTGAACTCTCTGACCTTTCTTCCTTATTCTTACGCCTGGATTCTTCTTCAAGGATTGCACCGGCGACATCATCAAAGTGAAGAGTATCACAATACAATCGTCTCAATCTTCTTCACAACCATATCGCTTACACAATGGAACGGTTCACCTGTAATTTTCAGAATAAAATCTAAAAGGCATGTAATATGTATATGAATGTTTTTTCTATAATCTGTAAAATTTATTCACGTCGAGTGTGTGTAAGAAACACGACAAACTCGCGGACAAAAGGCACTGATAAACCAGAAACCTCACTCACAGTCAACGGAAAAAAAGAGAACTAAAAAAACCCGAAAAAGAGCAGAAACAGCCCAGCACCTAAAAACAAGGAACTGAGGCTGCCATATACCATACTGACAGCGAATCAAAAACAGATAACAACAGATGCGGCATACACTAGCCTCAACCTCCCCTACACAAAAATCGCATCATGGCACTAAATTCATTGCTTCCAAGTTCTGGTTGCGAGTACTTGATATCTCTAATTTCTGATCCCAAATTCACTTGATCTTTTCATGGATTTAGCGTAATTGGGATCAGAGATTAGAGAATTCAAGGACTTGCAGAGGCATCAAAGGTGCAATTGGATCTTTGCAAAAGAAAAGAAAACAGAGAGAGAAAGAACCAGAAATAAGGAGAATACACACACAAAAAAAAACATGAATTCCCATACTTATTTATTTATTCTTTTATAAATTTTCATTATTTTTTAGGCGGTGGTGATCCTGATAAAATTCCACGAGTTTGTTTGAATATGTCCACTGATGGTTGGTATTTGAAGCAAAAGAATTTTTCCATAGACAAAATATCTTAATTTGAAGACTATGGTGAAATATAAATAGTTCAGTATTATAGATTTGAAAAATGAGGAATTAAAACAAAAGATTCATTTCTTAGTCAGATTCATTCACACACTTCTTCTAATTCTCACATTTGAAGTAAATATTTACTTATAATTTTAATTAAAATAAAAAAAAATCGTTCATAATTTACATACGCAATCAAAAAAACAGGAAGACGAGCACGTGAGTGCATGTTTTTCGCTAGTATATATATATAGAAAAGAACAATAAAAAGAACAAGATGTATGAAATTTTAACAATTATTTACATGACAACCTGTGAAACAACCCTGCTAAAGAAAAGACTAAATTGTATTTTTGGTCTCTTAACTATTTAATTAGTATTGCTTTGATCCCTTAATTAAAATTTGATTTATTTTGGTATCTTAACTTTCTCTCTGTAACACATTTTGGCCCTATACGTTAGTTTTAAGTCAAAAATGTTAGAGTTTATTCATCTTCTTCTCCTCTTCTTCATCTTCATATCATCTACATCAACCTTCAACAACAAAAATCTTAGAAAACTTCCAGAAAAAAATATGTCCACACATAAGGGCTCCATTTGAATATGTCCATAGATAATTTGTTTAGCAAAATTATTTCTTAGTCAGATTCATTTCCATAGTCAGATTCTCATATATGAAGCAAATATTTTTACTTATCATTTTAATCAAAATCAAAATTTTATATGAAATACCGTTCATAATTTACACACATTAACGCAATGAAAAGAGTGGAAAGACTGACACGTGAGTACTCACCCTTTCGCTAGTATATATATGAGTTTTGGTTGGTCTTTTCCCTTTTCAATTTTACCATTAAAGTATTTTATTTACTATTTTATCTTATAACATAATTTTAACTATTAATTAAAAATAAATAAATCTCATTATAATATTTCTCTCATCGGAACAATATTATTTTAAAAATGTATAAAGAAAATAGGAGATTTTGGGTTGGATTTTTCATTATTTTAATTACACTCTTAATCAATTTTTTCTATAATAATGTTATATTGTTGGTTTAATTGAAAATGATAAGAATTTATATTATATTTTCAATATCATTGTGTAACCGAAAAAAAAAAATCATGATTTGTTACAATAAGCCACAAACATGTAACATAATTTTAATCAAAATCTAAATTTCATTAAAAAATTTATTTCTAATTTACATGCATTATCGCAATAAAAAGAACAAGATGTATGAAATTTTAGCAACTATTTACATGACAACTAGTGAAACAACCATGCCAAAGAAAACCAAAACAATATAAAGATAAGGTAAAAATATATGTAAATATTGAGAAAGAAAATTGTCGTAAAAATTATTACAAAATAGTTATGCAAATGTCATTTTTCAAATAACAAATAAACTGGCACGAAATGCCGATCAACCGTCGGCTATTACAAATCATGTATTATGCCTAGGTGACTGATGAAGAATGATAGCAACACTCACATTTCAAGTCTCTCAAAAACTCACTTATTTATTTGATGAAATAAGTGTATGTCCCATCACTTTGTGGGGTTCAATTTTAAAAATATAGATCCACAAATGATTTAAACCAATCAAAGAGTAAGTATTAGATAGAGTGTTCAAAAAAGAGTGTTGTTGACATTACTCGAGACTGATGGTTGAAATTAAGTTAAAGGGGAAATTAGTCACTTTAGTCCCTGAGTAGGAAAAGAGTAGTCACTTTAATCCCTAAATGTAGAGAAATTGCAAAATAGTCTCTGAATATAGACTCTATTGGTCAATTTCAAGGACTAAAGTGACTAACGGAGTCTACATTCATGGACTAAATTGACTAATAGAGTCTACATTCAAGAGCTAAATTGACTAACAGAGATTACATTCAAGGACAATTTTGCAATTTATCTGTTTTGAGGGACTAAAGTGATGACTCATTTCCTATTCAAGGAATAAAGTGACTAATCTCCTTTAAAGCAATGAAACAAGGGTAACAATGGAATTACAACGAAAAACAACTCTCTTTCTTTCTCTCTGGCCTTACTCCATCGCATGTTTTTCTCCTCAAACAACACACCGTAACTGATGGATACCCATCCGCCCAATTCGCGGTGTCTCCGACCTCGATCCAATCCATCGCCGTCAGTAATCCTCCCCGACGAGCTTATCACCGAAATATTATCATGGCTTCCAGTGAAATCTCTGATGCAGATGAAATGTGTAAGTAATTCTTGGAACACTCTAATTTCCAATCCTAAATTCGTCAAAATTCATCTTAATCGATCTGCACGAAACCCTTACTTCTCGTCACTAGCCTTTACCCCGCAGCTCGATGATTACAGTTTCACACACTTCCCCGTTAGTCGTTTACTGCAAAACCTTCGGATCACCATTCCTAGGAATCGTTACTACCGTTTGAATAACAAGGATTGTCGCAAAATTGTTGGTTCATGCAATGGATTGATTTGTTTGCTCGGTTATTCATATAATGCGACTATTAGTATTCATTATAAAAATGTTTGGTTCCGATTCTGGAACCCCGCCACCAGAAAAATATCTGATAAATTAGGGTCCATGTCTTGTTCGAGAGATTGTATTTTCGTGTTTTGTTATGATAATTCAACCGGCATTTATAAGGTCGTGGAATTAAGTTCGATTGGTAACAATGATCCTCAAGCAAAAACCAAGGTGAGAGTCTTTAGTTTGGAAGATAATGTTTGGAGAACTATTCAAAGTTTTCCGGTAGTTCCTCTTCAATTGCTCAATTCCACGGGGTTTGATAGTGTACATTTGAATTGCACTGTTAATTGGTTGGCCAATCAGAGTGACCGTTGGAATCACAGTATTAGAGAATATGTGATTCTTTCCTTTGATCTTGTTACAGAGAAATACACACAGTTTATGCCGCCTAAAGGTTTTGATAGGTTTGGACTGCCGAGTATTTGTGTATTGAAAGATTCCTTGTGTTTGTATCATAATTTCAAGAATACTGATTTAGTTATATGGAAGATGATAGAATTTGGAGATGAAAATTCTTGGACTCAATTCCACAAAGTTAGCTATCACAATATTCCAAAGAATTGCAAACATGATGGCAGCCTGCTTATAAGATTAATACCGTTGCATCTTTCTGAGAATGGTGAAACAATGGTACTGGCGGACATGATTCAAAACCGAGTGATTCTCTATAACCTGGGAACAAACAGAGCAAAGAAAACTAGGATTAACAGAAAGATATGTTGGTCCTCATTGAAAGATTATGTCGAAAGCTTGGTTTCAACTTCTTGAAAGTAAGTTCTTCTGGCTTTATACTTTTTTCGAATTTATATTACTTCATGTACTTAGTTACAATGGTGTAATAATTTTCTTTACTTCAAAACCCTGTCATATATATGTTGTATTAACCGACTTATCCTATTATCATATTAAGATCTCAGTTATGCATGTATATTTAAAGCATATACTGTTTTAGCTAATCAATATATATATATTGAATATTCTTCTTCGTCCGATTACATCAATTCAAGTAAATGCGTGATGATTATCAAAGTGAGAGTATACCTTATAATGACATACTCCTTATTGTGGATGTTGATAACTAACATGATACTATTGTAAATGTTGATCCCTTAAACCCCATAGACCACACCAACTTCTGCGGAATAATCCCACTTCCCATACTTGGTGAGGTAATTTCTAATGTGTCCGGTTTGATACTATAATACTCAAATTGGAAGTGAGAATGATAATTTAGCATAATAGCTTTAAGTTAGACTAATTTATTTCATGTGGTTAGAACATTCTGGTTAAGGGTTTAGTTTTATGAGGTTCAGGTCAGTGAGTTATGAAACTTTGTATCTTTCTTCTGAAATCAAGATTAAGTAATATGTAAAAATTTTGTTTAAACAAAATTGAGTAACTGCTGATTGTAATCTTTCAAACCAAGCTCTTTGGCCTTGTTTGAGGTCACTAACAAGTCTATATAGCTTGCAAATTAGGGAGCCATCTGATGCCTCAGCCTAGAGAGTGTGCAAGAATCAAAATTAGTGACAAGTTTGACTATCGGAAAGAATATCTTAGTGCAGTCAAACCTATGTTACTGTTGAAATCTTTGTGCCACTAATTTGGCCTTTTAAAATTTAAATTTGTTAGTGTTATAAGGTCTAAGGAAGGGAATACATCCACTATCCCAAAGGTTTCAATGAGCTTTTTGTCAGGATAGTGACGATATAATAGGAAGTAACTGGACTCTTGATTTAGAGAAGGAGATGAAGGTCTGTTAATTCCAAAAATTGAAAGGGTAAATTAGTTTGAGCAAATAAGCTAAGGCTACTTTAAACAATTTGCTTTTGTTTCTTCTCATCAGATTCATTTTGATGATGAGTATGGGAATAAATCAATGCATGATGTTTGTCTAGTTCAGCAAGAATTTTTTGAAAAGAATTCACCTTCCCAATTTGTTTGGACTGATTTAATTGTACCATCAATTTGATATTCAGACGATGAACTTGAACTGAATGAACATGGTTAAATTGCTTGATTTTTCTTTAAGAGGGTACGCCCAAGTGAACCATGTGCATGCATCATCACAAGCCGAAGACTAGAATATCCGCAAGAAAGTTCAAGCGGGACTGGGTCCCTATAAATCGCAAAAGACCGTTTCTAATTGATACTGATATTCAGTAATTGATGATGTCGAGGCAGGTGATGTACCTTACTCTAACATCAAGCCAAGCAAAATTCAGAAATACTTTTAGTTGGCAAAGGCATGTTACAAAGTTTGAGAATGTCTTTTAACCTTTCATGATAAAGGGTAACCAAGCCTGCAAAGCCATGATGGTATAAAGAAGGGAATTAAACTGAGCAAAATTGGAGTCAGTAAGACAGAGAGCAAATGGTCCTGAAGGATCGGCGTTAGCATGGAAAAAAGCAAAGAGTATGGTGAAATTCAAGATAAACCAAATTGTACCTAACAAATTGACTCACGCTAACCAGATACTGCATTAAAAATTGTGGTCTAAATTACCTTGCTGATAAATTTGCTTCCAATGAAATTTTGAATTTAAGTAAGTTCTTGTCTGGTGATATACTTATTTTAATTTATATTAATTCATGTACTTTGTTTCAGTAGTGGGACTATTTCCTTAATTCCAAAACTTCGTCATAGATATGCTGAATTAATGGACTGATCCTATTACCATGTTTAGAACTCAGTTATCTATGTGTATTTCAAGTGTATAGTAATGTTTTTGCAAATCAATAAATATTGAATTTCTTCTTGGTCTGACAGTGATTACACCAAATGTTTTTGGAAGTGAGACTAATTTTATTTCTATACCTAGTAATGATATACTGCTATTAAATTTTATTTTTATACCCTCGTGTCCCCTATGGTTTAGACTTGTATTATTGCATTGTGGTAGATAGAAACTAATTTCTTTACTTTTAATTTCACTATTGAGAATTAGGTATTCTCTTTCTTGTGGCTTTGTTCTTTTGATGTGTTCAGTTGTTTCACTCTCCGGTCTAATGGGAAACCTTTTCGAATTGTAGATCTACAACCTCAACTCTAAGCAAATCCTGCGTTATTGATGGTACATGTCATGATGGTGGGATGAAAGAGGCTTATTGGAGTTACATTCTCTTCAGCCGTTGTATCTGTTCTAGTTAAGATTAATGGCCCTCTTGATGTTTATTTAGATTTTCTTTGGAAACATTTGTATTTTGTATTAACTGTGTTGTTTTTCGATTATAATCCTGTTGTGTAAAGGCAAGTGAAAATCCCCAAATCTTTATGAGTAGTTTGACTACACTTTTTGCTGGACCACTTGAGTATGATATAAATATTTTTGTAACTGCATAAAATTCTCTGAAAGTATATGGTTCTCTAGTATATCTAATTCTCTTGAGTCTTGACAACACTTGACTATCCACTTTTTATTAAATGTTCCATTTTATTTATCTATTATCTTTATTAAATTAGACCCCCAAATCTGTCTGTCGACACCTCCCAAATCCCTCCTATTCTAGGAGGATTTTTCCATGTCGAGCACATAATGCATGGTTTGGGAAAATAAAAAATTGTTCTGTGTTCTATGTTATTGAGTTCATATTCAGTATATTTGGGTGATTTTTCGAGATGAATGTTGACATTGGAAATGTGAATAGTATATCTAGATTTCGCCGGTTGTCTAGTGTGGATTATGGCCACTCTACGGGGTCACAGTGAGAGTCCTATATATAGGACCTTGTCTATATTTGTCTTTTGATTTCATTTTGTAGTCCTAATAGTTTTGTATTAAAAAGCTTTAAATGCTTGTATTTCTACTGACCTAACGATGGCGATGAGGCACACTGATCAAATAAACATACACAATACACACACTTGGTAAATTATAATCCAAAGGCAGCTGATCTAAGTGGAAATTAAAGACAATTGAATTGCTTGAAATTAGGCACCAATTCAGCTAGGTAGTAAAGTCTTGTTGAGGTATCTTTGTGCAAGCTAATGCACTGGATTTGCTGGGTAAGGTGTCACTAATATATGCCTTAGGTCCATTATACTGTGGAATGCTTAGTCTTTCATATCAAATCATAATTATGGAAAAAACACATCATTCAAAATTGTAAACAAACTTACATGGATAAGTGTTTAAACTCAAAAGAATAATTAGCAAATAAGTGCAGTACTAATAACTTTTTCTTCAAATATCATAGCATTTCTTTCCTTAAAACATAAGAAAAATTCTTTCGTTCCACCATCAGAGCATTTTTTTTTCCTTACAACATCATTGCATTTTCATCCCCTACTTGTATGCGGTTTCTTCTTCGTCAATTAAAACTAAAACTGTTTATAGCCTACGTAGAATGGAGGAATCAAGATGTCTTCAACCCATAAGGAAGCAAAAAAATCCCTGCAAATATTATTGCCCGTTTGTTTAAGCTTTTTTTCAAAAAAAATCAATTTTTTTTAAAAAAAAATCACTTTATTCAGTTTTAAGTGTTTGTTTAGGATTTTTTGAAAAATCATTTTATCAAAAAAAATCTATTTTGACCTTAAAATGAAAAGCTATTAGGATTAACTTTTTTCAAAATCTATTTTTTTCAATAACAATGAGGTAACACATGTACAAGTTAACACTCATTTTTTTAAAAAAATGGATTTTTATGGGTCGTAGGAAAACAAAAATAACTTTAGATTTTTTTAAAAAAATCTCTAAAAAAAAATCTCTAGATTCTCTTGCCACAAAATCTATCTTTTTTAAAGCTGAAAAAACGCACCCTATATTTCATTTCATCAAGTTCTTATTTTTTTTTTCTCTCTAAGAATATATACATTTCATTTTTCTTCTTCAAAAGGGGACTTTTAAATATTTGCCAATGTTAATGGAAAAGGTCTAATGAAAATAATATCTAGAGTATCACTTAGCTTGAGAATGGAAAAGAGTTTGATGCGATTGCAGCTTAAAAGATTTTGTTTGATGGCTTATGAGCTAAAATTCCCATCAAAGTATTTCTGATCGTGTTCTTGTTATTATTTGTTGTTATTATTTCATATCATATAGTTTATGTAGTTAGTAGTCGATCAAACTCTCTAAATTCATAAAGGTTGAACAAGTCCTTTCACAAGATGTTGTACAAAAGGAAGGTCCTTTTGCAAAAAAGAACACGATAAAGATTACTTGCCACAATTTCCCTGCCTCCACAATGGTGGAAAGAAAATTGTGGCAAAGTCCATAAAAAACTACACACAAACCGATATACCCACACCGAATCCGAACGGATACCCACCCCTAGCACACAAATGGTGAAATATTTTTAATTATTTTATTTGTCATTTTCTAGGTTTTAGTCAGCTTATTTCTACGGCCACAAATTTTTACTCCCTTGACAAAATGGAATTTTGGAAAATATAATTTTTAGAAAATAATTTGCAAAGGGATATTCAACTATCACCCAACAATAATTTTGATGTAGAAAAAAAAAAAGACAAATATGTGGAAAATTATCCAGACACTCGAATAGAGTTGGTGAGGATCACCTCATAACCATCGCTGTCCTCCAACCACTCCATGAGTAGTGTCTGGAAAAAATTTATATTATCTGAACCGCAAAATGTTATGCATACTCTCTTTGTAGTACTCTCGATAATACTCACCTTCTTGTTGGGTGAAACTCATGTGGATCTCACCACTTTATGTGAGATCCATTTCCAATATATGGTATCCACATGAATTTCACCCAATAAGACGGTGGATGTTAGAGAAAGTGTTTGAAAGAGAATGTCCATCCTCTTCCTGAACCACATAGTAGCTTTGAGTGTCGTTATTTTTACAAACATCATTCTGATATGCAACATTCGCATGACAGTTAGAATTGCAGTTGTCAAAATCGCAATAAAATTTGCAAAATCCTATGATGATCTGCCACTTGCAAATACGTGAAACCTCAGCCCTATATTACGGAAATCCAGCAAAATGCACACTTGCATGTTTCCTTATTCAATGTAGTTCTATAGTACTAAATAATGTATTATGAAGCTAAAGAAATTTGTTCAAATTCTACAAGAGTATAGTGCTGCTATATCCCCAATTTAAGAACACTTTTTCTCTCCCTTGCCCTCCCTACTTTTTCAGTAAGAAAATCGTTGTACCTTATATATCTCGAAAGTTTTGTTATTAACTATTTTTTATAAAGATAGTAAGAAATCATGTAATTGTTTGAAGTAACACGAAATATTGTAATTGATTAAGTAAAAGAGATGTAACTCATCAAAACTAAACAGCTAACTTTAGAGTGTTAAGTAAACAATAACAGTCGATGGTGAACAAATCTATGATTGATTTTACGTGCATTGCAAATGATATATTTATTGAAAGAGTAGAGATATTTGAACAACCATTTGATACAACTTTTGTGACAACTTCTTTTTTCTTTCTTTTCATTGGTCAAAAACAATGGAGAAAGAAAAAGGAAGAGAGAGAATAAGAGAATAATGTGAGTATGAAAGATAAAGTTGTTAAAAAGTTGTCAAAAGTAGTTGTACAAATATCATTTCACTTATTGAAATATCAAGTCTAAACTTTTACGTTAATGGTTGAAATTATTTACTTTATATCCTATTCATTTTAAATGAGCCAAGTCTTAAAATATTGTACTTTCTTCAGCCTATGTACTATTAACTAGGATTTGGCTCATCTTAAGTAAGCACTTCTCAACAATCTCTACTGTTGTGATTCCTTATTTTACCCTTGAAACCTGTTTGTTCGCTTTAGAAGAGCTAAATCCGCGTATAAGGGAGGATAGGAAGTTACTTTTCAAATAATATTACATGGTATTCATTGTATAATTTCATTCTGTTTGTCATATTTACATTTTCTCTTTGTAGTTACAATGCAAGCCCAAGATGAGGAACCTCTTGATATGGAATGCAAAGATAACTTTCACCTTCAATGCATAGTTGCAAATCGCGATATATATATACCGATATCACTACAAGAATGGTAACCACAAATAAATTGTTTCTTGGTAGAAATCAAAGAATGACAATATCTTATACATATATATCTTGCATATTTTAATTGTTTTCTTTTCTAATTATATGTAGTTTAATAAAGAGTACGGCTATAAGGTTGAAGAGCGCAAATTGAGAATTGTCTATGTTGTTCCTCCTGAACCACAATTGCTAATTTGTCAAGGCATTGATGAAGATTTCAAAGCTTCCAATGAACAGGTTGAAAAGCAGGATATCTTGAAATCTTTATACATCCCCAAACCAGATCTCCAGATACATCCCAAGGAGCTGCAATTTTCCTGTACGACTATTTGCTTCAAAATTTCAGTTTTTCGGCTTCTGTGGTTGGTTTTTGATTTCCTATTAATTTTTTCCCTTCTTTGTTTTTATGAAACAGTTGAATTGAATACGAAGATATCATGTTCTTTGCAGTTTTCAAACAAGTTAGATAATTATGTGGCTTTTAAGGTTTTTTTAATAGTTTACTCTTTAATCTTTATGTTTCTTTTCTCACTTAATTTTTTCTTCTTTGTTTTCTTTGAGTTTGTAAATTTTGATTTGGAGTGAATTGATGGTGTTGTTGCAGGTTAAGAATACAAATCCAAAGAAGTATTGTGTTAGGCCTAACATTGGAGTCGTGTTACCTAGGTCTATTCTTGATATTATAGGTTTTCTTCTCTCTCTACCTTCCATATTCACTCTCCCACTTGCACAAAAAAGCACAAGACATGTAAAGAGGAATAATAATGTGTTTTTTTTTTGTTACTTTCGAAAAATTGCTTGGAAAGGCAAGTAAGTCTGATAAAAAATTGTTTCATGTAGAAATCGAACTCATACTCTCTTGAACAGTTTGTCATTTGATAAAGGGCATTAAACCACAATTGCTTGGTTAAATTCCCCTGCAATTTAACACACTTTTTCTTCTTCTAGTGCCCCCTATTTGTGTTTGTAACATTTTAAAATAACTATGCGTTATAAGCTATATGACTTTTTTTTTTATAAAGATTCAAAGAAAGATTGTAATGGATTGAAGTAAAACAAAAGATTCTATTTCATCGAGTGAAAATGATCATATTCATCTAAGCCGAACAAATCACTTTATAGTGTAAACTGAATAATGTTAATCATTACATTGATGACCAAATCGACGTATGATTTCACATGCATGTAAAGGTTCATTGAAATATCAACCCTTAAAAGATTGTAATTTTAGATGAGCCAAATCTTCAAAGATTGTAATTTTCTCACATTACCTACTTTATATCCTTATTCATTGTTTCTGTCATATTTACATTTTCACTTTGTAGTTACAATGCAAGCCCAAAAAGAGGCACCTCTTGACATGCAATGCAAAGATAAGTTTCTCATTCCAAGTGTAGTTGCATGGGCTGGAGCAACCGCAAAATACATCACTTCAAAACTGGTAACTAACCACAAATAACAGAATTTTTCTTCATAGTGATTTAAGAATCTCAATATTGTAAGTGTGACATGACTTATATAGCAGTTTTGGCCCACCTTGCAAAACTGCATAATTTTTTTTCTCATTGCATGAAGTTTGATAAAGATTCCGGCTATGAGGTTGAAGAGTACAAATTGGGAGTTGTTTATGTTGGTCATCATCAACAATAATCTCCTGTTCAAGAAGTATTTAATGAAGATTTGTCTCCTCAAGCATCTGTGTTTTCAGATGAGGTTTCTTTTTATTTCATTGGCTTAAAGTGGTTCACATATAATCTCTATGCAGCACATAATACTGTTTAAATTGGTTATAGACCCCCTTTTTATTTCGAAAATATTGGTGCTCATTTTGAGTTTCTTATTATGTCAGGCCAGAGCACTTATTTCAAAGTTAACTGAGGAGAGGAATTCACTTATTGAGCAAAACAAAAGGCTTCAGCAAGAATTGGTATTGCATTTATTCCATAAATTTTCTTTCGAGGATGCTTATGCATATTTTTAGCTTTTGAATGTTTAGCAGAGTGATATTGATTGCTATCATATCATCCTATTTTCATATTTTTAATTAGTGACCTCCAATGTGGATTTCATAATGAAGTTTTCTTTAATCACTTCTAATTCGTTCATTTGTTATGTTATTTTTAAATGACAAATATATGTTCATTCAACTATTTAAATGAACTGAATTTCATAACTGTCAGAATTTACGATTTAGGAAAGATAACATCATCTTAGTCATCTGTTATCTTAAAAGTTTTTTCTGATTACATCTTAGTCCTAGTGAAGTTTGTGTCGCTCTAAGGTCACTTGTTGTATAAGTCTTTGCATCCTTTTCTCTTTTGTTATTTTATTCTCCCAAATTACGCATTAAGCCAATTTAAAACAATACAAGGTAGCATACATCATTATTTCCTTCTCCCGTATTTCCATTTTTATTTGGCAATTTCCATACTCGGCCATATTATTTACTGCTTTAACAGAAGAATGTGGCTGTAAGGTCACTTCTCGTATGATTCATTGCATCCTTCCCTCTTTTGTTAATCTCGTCTCCCATATTTTCCATTCGGCCAAATTTTAAAAACAGACAATGTAACATACACCATTAGCCTAGAGAGGGAATTTTTATGTTCTATTTGACTTTCCTAGTTTGTATTGCATTTTGTAGTTGAAGCCTAGCAATTTAGATGTCCATTTAAACTGATATTCTACCATGTTTCTTTATTACTATAGACACAGACTGTCTTTCATACGCAAACTTCAGATGAAGCCTTGGTGATAGTTGTTGGCTTAGGAATATTGAGCCCTTAGCACCTCAAAATCACACTTCTTTTTATTTACTATAAGCTTGTTTTGTAGAGGCATTTTGAAAACAATCCTCAACTGATTCACATGGCTTTTCTCATCCCTACTATAGATTAGACTAATACTATTCCAGTAACAATAGGAGCGGATATGATTCCCGTCCAAGCCTTAATCTGATTAGTATGTCACCGTACAATACTAGTACAGACTTTCTCACGTATGATTTGAGTACCACATTCATTAAGGCTTGGATGGGAATCATATCCGCTCCTATTGTTACTGGTTGATGCAACGTATACCAACGTTCTTTGATTATATTAGTTCTTTGGTGTTGGTCAATTTAGTCCCGAAATGTTATCCTAGAAACAATAATGTGATTGTCGATTTTCAATTTCAAATATTATTTTGAAATTTTATTAACTTCAATGACAAAGTTAACTACCAACATTTTTAGGGATTATGTGATTGTAAACCTGTTGTTTCATTAGCAATGAATTTTTGGTGTTACATCATATTTATATTCAATCAATAGGCTTAACTTGTTATTCAAGTAATTATTTCCAAACTAACTGACTTGCTAAAATTTAGTTAACAAACTGTTTTTGCTAACCTTATATCAACTAACTTTGATCTTATCCTAACTAACTTGAATTAAAACTAACAACACATTTTATAACTGGTGGTTATCTTTTAAAATTATTGATTGATTGAATATTATCATCCACAAAATCTTTTGAGGCGTGAGGCCAATGACGACCATCATATGCTGTAGACATGTTTATGAAATTTACATCATGGTCATGAGGCGTGAGACACTGAAGCTGCCAAGTAATGTTCACTAATGGATGAAGTTTTATCTGTTCTTGACTTCTAGTTTAGTCACGTATTAGTAGAATGTTGGTTATTACAACAGTTCTTTCTTTAGTTTTATAGTTCTTTAAATTGCATCGTTTTCTAGATAATCATATACCATGGTACCTCTATCTGCAGTGTGTATATATATACATTGAAATGGAATATGGATGTTGGATAATATAGAAAGGTTAATGAAATAGAAATCTATTCTTTGTTATTTGATGTGGCACATGCAATTCTTTCAAATCACATTAAGTATTTGTCAGAACATTTTAGAAACGAACTTAAAAAAGTGATATTGCTGTGTGATTTGATTGAATATATGTGGAAAAAGATTTTACGTTATGGATGTATACAAATTAAATCCTTCTAAATATTTGTCCAAGATTTGTAAACATAAAGCCAAAAATCTCTTGAAAACTCACCGACTGACATTTTGTATTTTGGAGTATATAAAAACCACATTATAAATCAAATGGTTCAACCGGTTAAACCATGGAAACCATGGATTGACTTTGACATTTACCAAAGTTTATCATTTTGGTGGTTGAATTTAGGAAGTAAGTGTATAAGCCTTGGGCCATTAGAAATCAAGATCATTGAAAATACATCTTTCTCTCCTGATGATCGTAAACTGAGAATTATAGAAACTTAACATAATTTATATCCCCACATCAAATTTGACGTGACGAGTCGTATTGGAAAAATAGAGATAAGGTCTAAAATGAATTTATAGAAAAAAATAGAGATAAGGTCTGAAATGAATTTATAAAAGGTGGCTACCTCCACCTTACAAGTTGTTTTTGTGAGAATAAATTATGTCCAACGTAAAAACATAATACGATATCAGCTTGAAAAGTGACATGGTTTATTCTAACAAAGCTTGTCTATTAATCTGGGGTAATAACTTCATCGTCCACTAACAGGTATATTCAATTGAAGTCATAGCAAAATCTTGTATAGACTCGCACAACATCGGAATTATTGGCACCGAAGCATTATTATGTCTGGAACAAGTTATTATAATGTGTTTTCCATGTGCCACAACGTTAGATTGAGCCATAAAAGTCACATTTTTCAAGTTGAACCAAAACTAGTTTGAGGATGTGTCTAGTTACAGGGGAAGAAATCACTAAATATTAAACGTAGCACAATGTAAGTCACAACAATGTATAAGCAACATAGTACAAGAACAAGTCAAAAAGGAGTAATGTGAAACAATATGGGAACATACTTTTTTTTTTAGGAAAATATGGGAAAATACTAAAAGTCTATGATATGCCATGAAAAATATTCATTTAATAGTATACTATAGTGATCATGTTCTCGACTACTTAAAGTGATGCCAAAATGACCTCAAAGAATCACTAAGTTAAATATCGCCATCCTATATTATATGCCTAAAAACTTTGATCTACCATTTTTTATTAACCTTGAGCTTGTCACGAATTTTCAGAGCCTTTTTATCAAATTTCAACGTACAATAATCTTTCGAAAATCATTAAGGCTTAGCTGCAATCCTTAATCAGCTGATCATAATAATAATAATAATACTCCCTCCGTCTCAAATTGTATGACGTTTTGGGTATTTCTCACATATTAAGAAATGCAATTAATATTGTGTGGAAAAGAGATATTATGAGTTGTTTTACAAAATTGTCCTTAATAAATAATATGGAAAGATAAATGAAAGAAGTGAAAGAAGAGGGGGTAATAAATAGTTATGGTTATAATAGAAAAAATATACTTAAGGTTGCATTGATATTTGTAAAGCGACATATAATTTAGGACAATTTTTTTCCTAAAACGACATACAATTTCGATGGACGGAGTAATAATAATAGTATATTCAAGTGAATCACTAATTTAGTCCTTGGAAATGTTTGCACTAAATAAATAGTAAAAATTAGTGTTTTTTTTTCAATGTCGTCGACATGAAAATGAGAACAATTATAATCAATTGCTATAGTTTTGAACACTCCAATTTTTTTAATTGTTTTTCTAGAAACGAATTTTTAAAAAAATTTGACTTCCTCAACATTGAAGTTGAACCATAATGTTGAAGTTGAATCGGCAAAAAAAAGAATGACAAGATACTCTCTCTGTCCCAAAAAGTAAGCAAAAAAAATCAAACCACACTTATTAAAAAAACAAACATAAAAATTTTGAGTATATATATTTTTTTCTTTCTTTGGAATAAGTTTCATGGGAGAATGTAAAAACAATTGTCATTGACTATTGATTATGGAGAAAATAGAAGAGAGAGAAAATCGAATGTAACTTGCATGAGAATAAGTAAAAGTTTTTCTTGGAAAATTAGATTTAAAAAAAAAAAGATTAAATGAGTTTTTTCCTTACATTTTGGGACTGAGGTAGTAACAATTAACAAATAAAATTCCAAGTTATAAAAGAAGAAGAATTAATTAGCAATAAAAAAGTAAGAAAGAAAGTGATGTGAACGGTAATTAATTATTGTTAATGGTATTTTAGGTGATTTCAGGTGTCTTGTGAACAATTAATAGGTGGCAAAAGAGCAATTCTCAAATGATTTGGTGAGGGTTATTGAACCTACACATAAAAAATTGTTCTTTAAACTTCAAGAATTGGTCTCTGACATCCCAAAATTCATAAATACCTCCAACGTGTTTGCTACTCAAATGTAGTTGACTGCAGTTGTGCTCTGGCTTATAACAGAACAACAACCCAAATTCCCTGACTTCTACAAAGCAAACATTGCATGTAAAACAATAAAAAAATGTTGAATGACGATGAAAAAGAAAGGTGTTCCAAGATGTTGTTATAAACTTGATTCAGCTACCCTGCCACCTGACATATTTATATTGGCAAAGCAACTAGATCAAGTTCAAAACAACATTTTCGTGTTCAAATCCCAGAGAAGTGTTTATAAGATGAGTAAAGATGAAAGGGAAGGTGTTCCAAGTTTCGATGATGTCTATTTGTTATGTAAAAAAAGGTTAAATGGGAAATAATCCGGTAGCTATCTATCCGAGTTACAAAATGTAAATTTTTAAAAGGAACATTCGGTAGTTAACTACCAGAGGTAGAAAATGGGATTTTTTCTTTATTTTTTATAATGAACATCTTGCAATTATCTATCAGATGTACAAAAGTATTATTTTTTTAAAAATTAAAATCCAGTAGTCATCTACATGACGTGTTAATATGTGCAATTTCGTAATTTTAGAAGGTCTAAAGAGATATAAAGGGACCCTAAAAATAAATCTTCAAATTTCCTTAAGTCGTGATTGATACTGGGCTTTTCAAGCCCATAACCAATTAACCGTGTTAGCGTACGAAACAAGATATGTATAAACTGACCACCTAACGTCACTATCACTCACTCACTCACTCATTACTCACAACTCACACATTCTTCTTTCTTCGCTCTTTCGTTGGAAGAAACTCTTATCTTTGTTCTAAACCCTAGCAACACTTTCTTTAGGACTCAAACATAAACAATTTCTTCTTGTTCGGAATCTCCTCCAAACTATGGTGATTATACATAATTGAAATCAAAACCAGATATTAGTTTCTATCGTCACATACATCCTCACAAGCTTAAGTTTCAATGTAAGCCTCTTCGATTCATATTTTGTTTCTTCATTCATGTTTTTGTTTTAATTTCTTTCATTTTTTCTTGTGAAAACAGTTGAGTTGGGGAAGAAGATCTTATGCTCTTTGAAGTTGTCTAACAAGTTAGATGATTATGTGGCTTTCAAGGTTCTCATGCTCTTTGATCATGTTTTCTTTGTGTTTGTAAATTTGTCTATGTGTTTGTTTTTGGGCAAAACAGACTGTCAATACCAATGAAGCACGGACACTTCCCATATTAGGGAAAAAAATAACGATATTTTTGGTCTTCGATCAGGTACTGTTTTTGTTTTTGGCCTTTTATAAAATTGGTGTAAAAGCACACTGTGCGAAATAAAGACAACATGTGGAATACCGTGGATTTTGCTCCTCTTTCTAGAAAAACTTCTGTGCATTTTCTTCTATATTTTTTTGTACAATTCTTAATTTAACCATTGATGAATTTTTAAAGTTTATTATAATCCCAAAAGTTGTATTTTAAGTTTTTTTTTTAATGCAAAAGATCATATGGAGAGGTGTTACCTGCTGCATAACCCCGGTTATATTAATTTGAAGAAAATGAGTAAATAAAAAAAGGAGGGACTAAGCCAAGATGCTCAAGGAAACACAAAATAAAAAAGCAAGACCTTCCGGAAGGTTCTCATGTAAAACTGACTTTCTCCTGTGAAAAGGGTAGAACCTTCTGGAAGCTTTACCATTTCAAATTTTGCGCTCAATACCCTAAAAACACATTTTGGATAAAGTTGTAACAGATGTAAATAAAAAAAAAATTTAAATTGGATCTTTCAAATAAATAAATTGCCCCTTATTTTTCCCCATTATTCTTGACTCCTGACTTTTTTCTTTTTCACCTGCTTCTAGTATGACAGTTTTACTTATTTTCACGCATGTTGCATGTGTGTAAACACTCTTGTTTCCTAAAATGAATGGAACTTCAGTCGTGATGAGTTTGCTATGTAACATTGTCATGGGTTTGTTACACTAATTCTTTGTTTCATTGTAATGGACCAGATGTTCTTTTCCAATTCAATATTGCATGACCACCTCATGCAATGAGATGACAATAATTTGGTTGAGCAACATGTTAATAAATTTAACGAGTTTTAAGTGAGAGCAAATGTTCTTTAGCTTCTTGCTATTTTGTGTGTAGACAATGTTCACTCGCATACATGTGAATGCTTGCAACTAAACTCTACCATGATTCCTTTTTTAATTTAATCTAACATTTTCTCCATGCTTCCACACAATCCTTAGAGAGGACAATGTCCTGGCTTGCTTTTTATAATGAATTACCGCACATATTCTATCAAATCCGGGTAGGTTTTACAAGAATGTTGCAACCCATGTAGACAATCTAGATGTGACCGTTAAGGTTGATAGGAAGCAAACACAATATATGCAATAGCTAGCAAAGGAGTAAATTAGACTTAGAAATACTTTATCTAATTTAGGTAGGAATATAAGGATATTTTTCAAGATAATTTAATGAGTTTGACATATGTTATTAAACTCATGTGTGATATTTATAAAATACCACTAAAATTCAAATTTTATAAGATTAAAATAAACTTTGATGGTGGAATCTTCTATCTTGACATTTCTAATTTCAAAAATATCAAGTTAGAAGATTCCTACATTTAAACAGGTGATCAAAGTTTATTTTTATCTTTATAAAATTTGAATTATTATATGATAAAAACAAACTTTAATCACCTGTTTGAATGGTGGAAATATGATAAAAATAATTTTGGATCACTTGTTTGAATACTAGAATCTTCTATTTTGAGATTTTTGGGATTAGAAAATTCAAATCCATAAGTGTTAGGACCGGATCACGAAGAGAATTAACTAATGGGTTTGACATTTTCAATTCTAAAAATACAAAGATAGAAGATTCCACCATTCAAAAAGGTGATCAAAGTTTATTTTAATCTTATAAATTAAAGAAAAACATTATTGAATATTTATCTATAAAATATTACGATAATTCAAATTTTATAAGATAAAAAATAAACTTTGTTGGTGGAATCTTCAATCTTGCTATTTTTGGAATTAGAAATGTCAAATCCATAGTGTTGGGGCTATCATGAGGAGAATTAACTAATAGATGGGAGTAACTTTCTCCCATCTATTAGTTAATTCTCCTCCAAATAAGCTAAGATAGAAGATTTCACCATTAAAGTTTTTTTATATTGAATAAAGTTTAATAACGCATGCCCGACTCATTAAAATAAGTTGAAAAATATCCTTATATTCAAGCCTAATTTAGATCAAAGTATTTCAAAGTCTAATCTTGACTATAAGGACAATGAGGCAGTCTCTAAAGCAAACAACTTTAGATCAACCAGTACAAATACAACAACTATTAGATCAACTAGTACATAGGCATTCATTTCACTATTTGATATAATATTGTTTCTTTACTGGAAAAGCTTCCCTGATTGTAGTGAGATTAGACTCAAAGACTTATCTAAACCACTATGATCCTCACTAGCTCTATGATCCTTCGCTAGATCTTGCATATGTTGTGTTTGCTTCCTATAAGCCTTCACGACAACATCTAGAATGCCTACTAGGGTGCAACATTCTTGTAATCATCCGCGTCCAAAAGAATATATACAATAATTCATTATAAAAGATAAAGTCAGGGCATTGTCCTCTCTAAGGATTGTCTGTAAGAAATGAAGAAAGTGTCAGATTAAATTTAAAAAAAGGAATCATGGTGGAGTTTTGTTGCGAACAAGCACATGTTTGTGGGTGGGACATTGTCTAGGCACGGAAAAGAAAGAAACTAAAAAACACTTGCACTCAGTTTACTTGGCTAAATTGACTCCCAAATCTCATTGCACTTATTAACAACTATTTCAACCAAATTAATATCATCTCATTGTATGAGGTGGAAATGAAATATCGAAATGGCGAAGAACATCTGCCCCTTGCAACTAAACAAGGAATTGATGTGACATAGGTACAACAATATTATAGCAGACTCGGCACAATTGGAGTACCCTTTATTTTAGCAAACTATAGTGGGACTGCTGTGGGGATATATCCATATCCATGTGTTCTTCCCATCTCCATCTTCTCTTATCCAAAGTTTGAAAACTTGTGGTTAAAGTTCTAAATTCAAATTCTGAAAGATCGTCTTCTAGTTCCTTTCAAAGAAGAAGAGAAGATAACGACATCCAATCTTCTCTTCTGTAAAGTTTGATAATTGACGTTCCAAATTCAAATTCTAGAAGATTGTCTTCCCGCTCCTTTTGAAGAATAGAAGAAGATAAAGATTGTTTTGTAACATCATCAAATCTTCTCTTCTACGAAGTTTGACAACTTGTAGTTCAATTTCCAAATTCGAATTCTGGAAGATCGTCTTTCGGTTCCTTTTGAAGAATAACATAAGGAAAAGATTGTTTTCTAACAGGAATTACAGCTGGTACTAAGACAGATCCAACATGCTTCAAATTTAAGTCAATATTTGATGTTTCAATTTCAACGGATACAACTTATATAAAATCTGGAGTGTCTTATGATTTTATTAAGTCATTATAGTAGTAAATTCAAAAAAATTGGTGTGGTTGGGGGTTATTCTCCGATTCTTGTCCATTTCTATGTTATCCATTTGCTTAGTAATATCAAGAACATTACTTTTTGTTGATGATTCTGAAGGCCAGTGATTAATTCGAAAAGTTCAATAAATTGATTCTAGTCCTGTTTGGTCACCAATTCGCTAGCCTTTAGAATCATCAACAAAAAGTGATCAAGTTCTTGATATTATTAAGCAAAGGGATAACATTGAAAGGGACAAGAATCATAGTATAACCCCAACCACACCAAATTTTTGGAATTTACTACTATAATGACTTAATAAAATCAGAAGACACTCCAAATATTAGACAATTTGTATCTGCTGAAGTTGAAACATCAAATATCGACTTAAATTCGAAGCATGTTAGACTTGAGTTAGTACCTGTTGTAACTGCTGTTACAAAACAATCTTTACCTTATGCTATTCTTCAAAAGGAACCGGACGACGATCTTCCAGAATTCGAATTTGGAACTTCAACTACAAGTTGTCAAACTTCGCAGAAGAGAAGATTGGGATGCTGTTACAAAACAATCTTTATCTTCTGCTATTCTTCAAAAGGAGCTGGAAGACGATCTTTCAGAAATTGAATTTGGAACTTTAACCACAAGTTGTCAAACTTTGGAGAAGAAAAGATGGAAAGAAAACATGGAACAAGATATGGATATATCCCCACATCAGTCCCCACAAAAAAAAGTTTGCAGAATACACAAGAATAAAGGGTACAAAAATTGCAACATGAATGACAGTAAGAAAAATTGTCAATATAGAAGAAAAAAAGGCATAAAATAATGAAAATGAAGAGTTAAGAACAAGGACAGGAAAAATGAAGAGGGAATTTTTTTTCATTTAAATATTTAAGTTTAATTTTATTTATATTTGTTAATAATTATTAAAAAAAAGTATTAGAATGTGATCTTAGGGTTTTTGACGCAAAAGCTGAAATAATAAAGCTTCCAAAAGGTTCTACCCTTTTAGTGGTAAGAATTTAGTTAACAAACGACTTAGATGCAGAAAGCAAATGTGATGTCTTTTCTCGTAACAACTGACAACTCCAAATGCATACTTTAGTCAAGTGAAGTGCTTTTCGATACATAATCTACTGGAGGTGGCTGAGTTAGCCATTTCCTCGATGTTTGTTTTAGAATCCTTTCAAGTTCACGTGCTAATTCTTCACCACCAACATTGAAAATTACTGGAAAAATATACAAATTGGATCAGATATTAGGACGAATGCAAGGTTTAAGGGAGTTATCTCTTTATGTCCTAAACTTAGTGCTAGCCTAGCACTACGTTTAGGACATGGAAAGATAACTCTCTTACACCTTGCTTCCGTTTTAATGTCCGATTGGTATATTTTTCCAAGTAATTTCCAACGTTGGTGGTGAAGAATTAGCACGTGAACTTGAAAGGGTTCTAAAACAAAAATTGAAGAAATTGCCAACTCAGTCACCTCCAGCATATTATGTAATGGAAATCAATTCTCTTGACTATGCCATTCTAAGGCAGAGATTCAACCCATTTAGTCTCCTTCATTTGACAAAAGTGGGAATTAAAATTGCAAGTTCACGGCTTCGTTGAAATCCTTCAACAAAATTAACAAAAAACTATGAACATGTGGATGTGGTAGAAGCATCATTAGTTGGAAAGATTTGCATTCAATGTTGTCTTATTGATAATAGCACATTACAAATATGTGATAAATAATTTACTATTCGAAGTCCAAATAATTATATATAAGTTAGAATTTTTTTTTTAAGCTTTCTAGATGTTCATCATATGAAATGGTGAACACCTTCGAAATATACACTATGAGATTGGGAATACCATTGAACAGATTAATATACAGAAAGTAATTTATCCATTTTAATTTTCTATCTCAAGATGCCTCTTCAAAAAAAATAAAAAATCTAGCTCAAGAAAAATGGTTTATAGAAAAATTACAAAAAGTTGTAGTTAATTTAGTTCTTTAAATTATGGTGCATATTTAAATATAAATTTTGAAAATAATTGAATTATTGAGGATAAGTTTTGCTTAGCTTTGGGATCCATATACGCTATTTTAATGGATTCAAGACTAAAACTGGCTGAGGTTAACCTAGATATATTGAAATTAGGGTTTGCCAAAAAACTTCAATCAAAGGGATGTCACCATGCACATGTGATTAGATATGAATTATGTCATTCTCTCGAATTATTATTACGCGTCGGTACTTATAGCATAATAGTATTCAGGAAGTAAAATTGAAGAATAGGATAGGAGACATACACATGTCCAGCAGAAGCAGTAAACGTAAGAGCCTTAGAATTTGTTGATGAATATACAAGTTCGACACTTGAATTCAAAACAAGATGATATTGACTTCAAACAATTCCTATAACAACAAAATTCAATGAAAAACACGTTATTGAATCAAAAGAATATGAATTCAAAGGAAGAGTGAAAAAAGATTATGGCTATGCCAAGACGACGAGTTTTAACTTTTAGTGCTTTACCTATTTCGCCTCGTTTCTCATGACACGCCGTTAATCCCCATAGTCCCCATGCTACTGCTTCCATTGTTGATTTTTTGTTTCTATTAACCCTATTCTTCCAATAATATAGTATGGATGGAATTAAAAAATTGAAGCCGGTAGAAACATATTAACCTAATAACAATTGGAGTACTTATATCGTATAGATGTCAAAGCGGGTTGGATTGCCCCGTATTGGCTCAACGTGTTTTTAACCTATCAATAACATGGTGGTAGGTAGGGTTGTAAGCAGTTTGTATACAATCAAGGAAACCGAAAATTCAAACCGAAAAAAGCATCCGACCTTATTTGGTTCACTTCATAACCGAATCAAACCAACTTAAACCGATCTAGGTTGGTTTGGCCATAAGTTTTTTTATCTTGAGATCCAAAGAATCAATGAACTAAACTGATGTTAACTCCACTCCACATTTTACTAATAACATCACTCCTTGCACACACTTATGGTTAGGTAGAAAAGCAAAGCCCAACATAAAATACTCCTTAACACATTCATTTTCTTCCATCACCATCTCATCACATCACTAGTCTATATCATTTCTACGAAAAGGAAACCCAAGTCGTCAGCCACACTTAACCCATCATTCCTCACCGTACTAAGATTGTCCATATCTTGGTTAGTTTTTTATGTTAGTTATACAAAGTTGCTTGAAAAAGAGAGAGCATAGAAAAAGTTTTGAGTATGTTGTATGCATGAAATACAATTTTATGAGAATATGGATTTTTTAATTGTATTTTCAAACAAACCGATCAACTGAACTGATCCTAATCGAATCAGACTGGTTAGTTAGGTTTTTTCCTTTTCTAAAAAACAGTAAAAACCGAACCAAACCTTACCGATGAAGATTTCATCGATTTAGACAATTTTTTTTACTAAATATTGATCCAAACCAAATCATTACACCCTTAGAAGTAGGACATGTCAACTTAGGTGACGAGTTCAAACTCCAACAGTCCAACCCCATCTTGTGGTTGGTTGGCGGGCTGGCTGGCTCCTCGAACAAAAATACTTTTTTTTCATTCACATG
>Ga0228710_1003259_pt1 | contig 25873 bp, 10 predicted proteins | sample MedpolnodulmetaG_FD_177995 | JGI IMG/M metagenome (GOLD analysis project Ga0228710, IMG submission 177995) | Root nodule microbial communities from Medicago polymorpha collected in Santa Monica, California, United States - pink nodules | ecosystem: Host-associated > Plants > Roots > Nodule...
CCTCATGGAGTTGTATTTTTGCCCACCCCTAGTTTCTTTCATGGAGATGGCTAGCTAGGGACCGAAACATTAATTTGTTTTTGGACTATCAGATAAATTCTAATGTCTTACTATATTATAAGAATTAGGCCAAAATACTTTTTTCACTCAATTCTAAGACTAGAATACAACAATAGATATGTAGTACTTGTACTAGCATAAATACATGGTCAATTTTCTATTCCGTTGGAAAGCTGAACAAGACAAAATAAAAAAGAGGACAAAAATTGATCTAGGTATCCAAAAGAGTTTATAAAGAAACAAAATTCTGACCTCTCTCAATGTTGTTGCTTTTCATTGCGAACTAATTTGGAGTTGTTTATGTCATTTTGCTATCGAGATAATAATAACATAAAAATCTTCCTAGAACAAGCGTATACCAATAGGAACACTTTTTTCGGTACTAACCAATAACACTTGTATATAGAAAAGATGTCTTCCAATGAAATTGCATAAATGCAAAGAAAGGTAAAGTACATGTTGGATCAAACAAGTATTTTTTAGATCTGATTAATTAATTCACTTTAAAAGAAGCACCCAATACAAAATTTATCGAAATAAAACTTAGGACATGACCACGTGCACGTGTCACTTTAGAAAGAGATATAGCCATGATATATTTTATATACAACTAAATAAGAAAAAATACATAGTATACTAAAATTTGTATAATAAATAAACATAAGCTTCAAAATCAAGCAATTGCACTGTCCCAGGCCTAAAATAAAAAGATTCTTGGCGTGCACTAAGCACTTGTAAATAATCTACCGGCTCCTTCACAAACCAAGATAACTTTCCTCTCTATTGCCACCTGCACACGTGTCAAACTATCGTGTAAAGGTGTGTAGTCATGTGAAACATTATTGGGCGTTCAGTAAGGAGATGATTGTGTTAGACAGACGACAATCAACGTAAAATTTTATCGAAGATTTATAACCTGAACTAAATACGTAATAATGTGAATTCTAGATCTTTGTCCAAAAACATTGTGTTGTTGTAACTCAATGATATTGTCAACTAAACAAGGGTTACCCGCATTTTCATAAATAGGTGTGGGTAAAGAACCTAATAGTTCATACGAGTAAGATTCATTTTAAAATATGAAATATATGCATTCTAATAGAAATAAATCAATGGAAATAATAGACATATTATTAGAAGTATAATCAGTTTTATGTAACTACAAGACATTAAGTAAGAAGTTAAGATCATCTCCATTTCTCACAAGAAATGGAGAGTTCTATTACTAAAATTTTGGTGTAGAAATAAATATATTCTTGGCGTTGGGGACAAGTCTTTTGTATAATTTGACTTATATAAATTCAAAACATTAATAATGGAGTTTTCCATTTCTTTCGGAAAATGAAGAGGATCCCTACTCGTAAGTGTGAAGATCTTGACATCTTCTTCAATGAGTGGACGGAAAGACAAAAAGATTAGATAAGTCATAATTTAAGTTTTGGTACACTAATAAAGTTACATATAGAAATGGAGTAAACATTACTGTTGACAAGGGGTGGAAGGAAGATACCGCGGATTCCACTTCCTAGTCATTATTGCTTCTCTACTGCACCATTTTTGGATTGCTTCATCTTCTCTCTAGTTTGTAACAATGTCAGTGATGGTTTTTGATAAGCTCTTGGTCATAGTGCATATTTCCCAAAGGTGATAAATTATGTATGGTGCTTCTTCTATGGTACCCTTTGTTGTAGAAGTGACTCAAAATTGAATTTCTGGAAGTGCAAAATTGGGGCCCGATTTGGAAAAATCGGTGGCCGAATTTGACAGTGTTTTTCAGCCTTCTGTTACGTGAATTTTTGGCGCCCGATTGGTGAATATCAAAGGCCAATTCTGCGAAACAGCATAAAAATAATTTGTATTTTTATGGGCTGGATTTGTTCCAATTTTATGAGGGATACTTTTACTATAAACTAGACTTTTGTCCCGTGCTATCGCACGGGTCTGTTATAAATGAATATCATTATATTTTCTTACAATCAATAATGAATTCGTTATTGACATATGAATCTAAAGGTAATAAAGCATAATTTTGCATGTTAAATCTATAGATAGATTTATTATGAACTGATAGTATAAAATGAGCAATGTATCACCAAATTCCAATGTTTCCTAAAGAATAATTCAGAAAAATTAGAACAATATTCGATTGTAATTGAATAATGTCAGATATGTTTCTTCAGCCAACGTGAATTATTATGAACTGGTAGTATAAGATTAGCAATGTAAGTAGTGAATGGTACAAAATAGATTCGATAAAAAGAAGTGTATAACAACAGTAGGATAAAAAAAAAGATACTTTAGCTTAAGAATACATAAACAAAAAAAAAATTAAAATCAAGAAACCTTTCAAGTAAATTAGCACATCAGTAAAATCTCGATCCTTTGCAAATATAACAAAGTTCTCTAAACTCGATATCTTGATCTTTATGTTACAAAGCTTGAAAACAAAATGATTGTTATCTTACTGTCAAAACACATGCATCAAAAGAAACTTGTTGCAAACTTTGTTCATTTAAATAGCAAGAGAATAGAAGTGATCTACTTAATGAAGTAGTTGATAGTTGAGCCTAAGTCTTGGTTAATGAGTTCTTGAATAACTACATGCATCGTTTATAGCAAACATTTATTCATTGAGTGGCTCAAGACCAATGAAAAACGTATGAGTGGACAAGAGTTTGAGTGGATCAAGACTAATGCAGGAAATCAACAAATTGGAGGGAAATGACATGATATTCAGGGATAAATTTGTCATTTTGGGTGTTAGGATTGCAATTAGGGTTAGGGATTTGGAGTAATCAGACCACCTTTGATTTATATTAAGTAAGATATAGACCTTGTATCAGAGTAAACCTTGAGAGTAGAGGGGGTTGAAAACAAGGATTTAGAAACAAACAACAAACTAGGGTTTAGAGAGATTTCTCTAAGTGGGAGACATTAGGTTGAGATTGATTCACCTTGGGAAACACTATTAGGACTGAGTCTCTTGGTCACGGGTAGAGATTGGGACTTTGGGTAGAATTAGATTTGAAGACTAATTCTTGTAACCCTTTGTTATCTCTTTTGTAAAGTTACTCATCATTATAGTGGAACAGAGAGTTGCTCTCTCCCCCAGACTAGGTCAATATTAGACCGAACTGGGTAAACAAATTTCGTGTATTCTCTCTTTCTTTCTCTTGTTGTTTTCTACTTTTGCTTGTGTTTATAACTGTCACCCACTTGATTTTGGTTGCTTGATTAATTTGCTCCACACATTAAGTATTTTATTGGTGTGGTTTTTTAACAAATTCACAACACCCTTAATTTCTAATTTCATAGATTCTTTTTGAACTATCAGAATTTGGGTTTTTGTCATTAAAGTTAAAACTTGATGGGGTTCGGATATGGGTATTTTAGATAGGGTTTCTTTAACGAATTCCTCTTCTAGTGGTGGGGGTGTAGTTTCTACTTAAGTGGAAACAATTGTCAAAAGGGTTTCAATTGTGACCCTTTTAAAATTTGAACTTGCACTTGAGGTAAATAATACTCAAGTTGATACTAGGAAGAAATAAAAACTTGGATATGTTATGAACGTTCTAATGTGTTAGTATGATGAATAATAAACAAAGTGGCAATGGTGTGTGAAGTGAATTCAAACTTTAATGTTGAAGATAAAGAGTTGGGGTAGATAATTCAATACCCAAAAGTTATATTGGTTCACCCAATATGGGCTAGCCCAATTATGACAACTATGATATTTTCATTACAATGCTTCAAAAACCTTCTTAACTTCTGCACCTTACAATTCTTCCACTAGGGACTTTATCTCATGTATTATCTTAGCCTCACCAAGCTTACAAATTGTATTATCTAGCCTCGGCAGACAAAAACTGTATTTTCTAGCCTCAACAATCTTACACAAACTTTCACTAAGTAATACACAACTTTACAATAATTTCTGTCACTCAACCTCACTTTTAGACTATTAAAATAGATATTAGAATGTTTAATATGATAGAGATAAGTGTGGGTTTTAGAAGCTCGTCTTAATAATTAGTAGAAACTAATACATACTCTAAGATTTTATGAATCTTGTGAGCTGAAGTGTATTTAGTGACTTGAAGAGATGAGTGATAAATACTTTTAATAATATGTTTATATTTACTGTGCACTCTGTCCATTTTACTTCAAGTTTATGAGGTCTCTTCTATTTATAGTGGTTCTTGACTTCATACTAGTGTATGATTACTCATATGATTGTCGGGCACATGTCCCAATGCATAAAGTGTGTTGGAAAATCTTTCTTTGAATTCCTTGTTCAATATCCACTACTTTAGAAAATTATGGATGACTTCATAATGTTTGTATGGGTTGTCACTTCATCTTTAATAAATGAGAGTAAGATTTGCACGCATTTTGAGGCAAATGTGACTGTTGGGCACGTTCCCCAAGGCATGGTAACCTTAACTGTAAATTTACTTGAAGAGTTATGAACATTATGTATTTTAGTTAAAATTGCACGACTTCAAAAATGTTCATAGGTTTTTTCTTTTTCTTTTTGTATAGGAAAGAAGAAAGTGTCTTTTCATGTAGATTGTCATGTTCAAAAATAAGGTGATATTGGTGGTGCTTATTGCTTTTCACTTCTATGCAAATTTGTTATACATGTTCCTTTGTCTTGCAGAGGATCATGCTATTTATTTGAACATTATGATGTTCATTTTAATCTGGTTAGATGTCAGAATATTCATGAGTCCTTACTTTTTTCCTTCTATTGTTTGTGCATGAGAGAGGAATCTAGTATTGTCACTTCTTGTCCATGCTTTATGAGATTTGTTGATGTGGAACAATGCTTCATTAAATTTCTTTGTCCAGAGTGTTTCTTTTGTGAATATTACTTTTGTTTCAAGATATGGATGAACATTTTCAGTTTCATTCAAATTTGCTTGAACTTCATATTGTTTCTGGGTCCTTGCCTTTTTTAATTTTACCCTTTGTGCAATAGTTTTGTGCTTTTAGATATTTTTACTTTTTGTTGAACATTTTGGTATTCTTGAACATTATGAACCTTACGAAGGTTGTAGCTTGTTTAATCTATGATGACTTGTAACATATAGATGAGAGACTATTTGTTTTTACAAAGAGGATGGTTCTTTCTTTGAAACCCAAAATAATATTTCTTTGTATTTACTTCATCATTCTTTGTAATAAATGATTTTGAATATTCTTGATGTTCCATGAAGCAATACTTTACTATTTCTAGAAATATTATGGGTTCATGTTCCTCATCATTATGAACTTTATTCATATTAAAATTTTGAACCTTGATCATATGAATATTTTGAACTTTGAACTCAAAGCTCAATAAGAGTTTTTCCATAAAACTTCAAGGACATATGATGACAAGAAAACATATAAGCCTTTGAGTCATCAATCATTGTCATTGTAGTATTAATGTTTGTAATTTAGGGTAGTTTACTCAAGTTTTGTATAAAAATCATTAAAATAATCATGAAAGATCAATAGACGGGAAAAATACCTGAAGTCATGACAATCCATCCAAACTAGACAATTATGTAGTTGTGCTATGCATTTTACAAGTTTATGATTAATTAAGCTTGGGGCATAGTTAATATGGATGTTTTGAAGAGAATAAACAGAAAAAGTAATGAAGAAACCAAGGAGTCATCTTCCACCTAACTCACATCCCTGGCCATGAGCCCTGCCTCGTGAGAATATGATGTAAATCACTTGTGAGAATATGATGTAAATCAAGGAGATCTCTACTTTCTATCTTACATCGCGGGCTACGAACCCCACATCACGAGATAGAGAATAATGCAAAAAACGACGATCACTACCTATCTCAAATCGCAAGGAATAGGCTTGCATCGCGAACCAATTTCTCTAAATCTTAGGGGATTGGAAGCCTGTGAACTTAGGGAAGACATTACTTATCAATTGAAAAATGCAATGATGGATTTCCAAAGTGAGATAACCATCATACGTTAAAAGAGGAGTATTCAACTTACAACATTTGTGTGGAAGCCTTTACCACATCCATAGAAAGAGCCACCTACAAGTTGAAGGGAAAGAAAAAGTAGGAAGAGAGGACAAGAAGATTAGAGGCCGACCAAAAAAGGTCTCAACATCAAGATACCAACGCTAAAGAAGCACGACATGGGAGGCAACCTATGTTTCTATTGCTTTCCATTTAATTTAGTCTTTTTATTTCAATTTCTAGACAATGACGACTCAAGTTCTTGCATTTTGAAAACATCAACTAGGGTGTTAAATTCTATTGCTTTATTTAACTAGAATTTTTAGTTTCCTAATGCCTTGTTTGATCGATTTGGATTGTCTTCGATTGCACCACTCAGAAGTGTAAAGGGATGAAGAAGGAAGGATCACAATCGCTAGCGCAATCTTCACCAAATCATGACTGGTGATTTTTTTTAGCCATATATGTGTGTGTGTGTGTATTCTTTACTTCATTGTCTACTTTTTTCTTTCTAGATAAATGATTTCACCCGTGTTCATTTCCTGAACTTGTGCTTATTGTCTACATGCTTATTGGTTATACATACACACATTGAGGCAATTTTTTTTTTTTTTTGTAATTAGAACCTTTTTCATGCCACCCTATGAATTATTCAATCTTTGCTAATCCGAGTTTAAGTCTTCATGCAGTGATCCTTTTCTTTCAATGCAAACCATAATATAAGCTGATATAGACCTTTAGAGTTATTTATAAAATGTTTACCCTATAAGGAGTTAGTGAATTAAACCATTTTTCTTAGGTTTGAAATAAGTCGAGGGTTGCTTCTAGAGTTAGCAAACATTCTAAGTTGTGGGTGCGGTACAAGAGAATCAAGAGACAAGAATAAAAAATAAGTCTCTCAAAAAGAAAGAAAATTGAAGCAAAAAGACAAAAAAAAAAAAAAAAAAAAAAAAAAATCAAAAAAAAAAAAAAAAAAATAAAAAAAAAAAAAAAAAAAAAAAAAAAAAAAGAAGAAGAAGAAGATCCCTTCACACAAGAAAAATGCATTCTCTTTGTACCCATTCCAAATTGATTAAGGCACAATTGTTTGGTAAATGTGCAAATGTTGAAATAGATAAAAACAATGTAGTAAGAACCTAACTCCAATTTTACTCTAATTTCTCAAATATATCCATCCTTTACCTAAGACGATAACCCATGAAAGTCCTCTAATAATATGTGTATTGTATGTTAGAAATCAGACAAAAAGAATTGCTTTGACTTTAAAGTCATACTTGAAGAGAGCTTGATTACTCAACTTAGAGTATTAGTTATAGATGTGAGTGTAAAGTGGAAAACATGAGAAGAAGTCATGGTGGGGTACAATAGATCAAGTAGTGGTATTTGAAGGGTGAAAATAGAGGATTTTTCAGCACAAGATCTTAGAGGGAGGTAACACAAATGATATGTGAGACAAGATGATACATATGATTGGAAAAGTAGAAAAGAGACACCGGTGCCCTATTTTGACAAAAAATAATAATTTTGGGTACCTTTTGAGTATGAATAGAGCAACCGAGCATAAAAAGAAGAAAATAGAATATGTCTCTTGGGCTTACTTTGAAATAACCTCTGATGTTTCTCATAAAAAATGAAATATTTAAAAGAAAAGAAATGAAAAGGAGATAGAACAAAAGGAAAATAGAGACAAAAATGATCAAGTGAATTGTGCATCATAAGTGAAATGCTAAAGGTGCTTGGTTTATACTTTAAAAGGTTATCCGAAATGGTTATAAAAGAAATGAAAAATATTTTTAAACTTTTAGAATACTTATTAGTTGTTCTTATCCCACCTAAGAAATTCTAAGATTGAAAGTTTGTAAGAATTTCTCCAAGTGTTTGTGCACTATTAAATTTAACAGAATATGGGCACTTTTAAAATGATAGAAGTCTTGTTGTATTTCTTCAATTGCCCATGTCCTTATATAAGAGAGAATGAGAGATTTGTTGTTGAAGAAGTGCCAATGCATCAAATAACTCATTTAGAAGCTTCTTATATAAGAGAGAATGAGAGATTTGTTGTTGAAGAAGTGCCAATGCATCAAATAACTCCTTTAGAAGCTTGATCAGAGACATTGAAGCTTTTCCTCAAATGGATAATTCCTTTGAGTAGTCATTTGAAAATCATTTACTTCTAATAGAATGATTCGTTACATTCTCTTTGTCCTTAAATTTTCTTATTTTTTTATGTATCTCGTCAGAAGATGATAAACTGTACTACTCAGAGAATGATAGTGACATTCCTTCATAAGACGGTAAACTAAATTAGAGTCTTCAATTCCCGACGTCATCTTCAGATGCTTCATCCTTCAGAGTCTTCATTCCTTCAAAAGCTTCTAAGTGAAAAGCCTCTTCTGATCAGAGAGTTGACTTTCTGATTGGCCATTCTTCATATCTTGATTCATATCATACAAGCTTCTCTTTTGCTTCAAATGTTTTCTTATGCGTTCAGAGTCTTGATGTTTCAAAACAAAAACTTGACTTAAGAATAAGAATTTAATTACATGGTGCTGCATACTTGAACACACATTAATAATCCAATTGTTATTTCATACTTTGTTATCATCAAAACTTCAAAGGCATTGTTCAAAACCCATTTTGGTTCAACACAATTAACTTAGGGAATTTTTTTCCCCAAATCCCTATCTCATTCCAAGAAGGAAAAACACTTAAAGATAAAAGAAGACAAGGAGAAATGCATCTTGTCCATGCGCCTCACACACAAACCCCATGCCCCCGCGGATGTTGAAGTTGTTATATCTGTCCCACGCACGTCGACCATGAAAAAACAACTTTTGTTGTTCTTATGTTATGTACCCATGCATGGTGCCATGTGCCCCATGCATGCTGTGTGCGGAAATTTGTCTATTTAAAGCTTGTTTTCGCCTAGAACTATTCATTCATAATCTTAGTAGCTTATAGCTGCGACCAGGGCAATCAAAATAGGTGTTTTCCAACCCCATTCTACTTGTTATTTTGTATGATTCAGTTTATTTTCTCTTTGATGATGTAATAAGTTACTATGTATAACTAAACATTTTAAATTAGGATTTCAGAGATAACGTCTATTGAATTGTTGGATAAGTGGTCATGGTAATTTTCTTGTATTGATTCAATTTGGATCACACATATTTAATATATATTGTTCATAGTGCTTTTTAGTTCATTCGATCTTGAATCGAATCTAGATTAGAATTTTGTTAAGTTAGCCTTTCAACCAGAACCAAGATATATTATTTACTAATACTAAGCCTAGGGAGCAATATTCCACGAAGGGGCCTTGAACCGTAATTCGTTACGTCTTACTTTGTTGGGTGTTGTGAGTCTTAGAAATGGTGGTTGGGCCTAACACAATCTCACAAACCGTCTTGTGAGGTGAGGATTGCCCTCACTTATAAACACATTTTCAGGTCATCTCATGTCTGATATGGAACTCTTAACACACCTCATAACGACCAAAACTATTGGGCTTGGTTCGTGGACATAAATGGTGGGTGGCCCGATAGCAGAAACCTGATAGCATGTGGCCCAATAGACCTTGAAGATGCTCCGATACCATCTTAGAAATTGTGGTTGGGCCTAACACAACCTCACAAAACCGGCTTGTGAGGCGAGGATTGCGCCCACTTATAAACACATTGTCAGGTCATCTCATGTCCGATGTGGGACACTTAACAATGAGCATAACCGTCACATATTAATTGGTCTAGGAACATGTTCTACCAAACAAGGAGATAAAGGGGATTTGAAGAATCATAATTGCCTTCATCAATTTGTTTCACGCTACTTTTAAATTTCCTTGCAAACAATAACTTTTGGTAAATTTCCCCAATTTAATATTTTTAATTAGGTCTAGTTAAATTGTCAAGTCAAAAACAATCCATGTGTAGAGGATAACTTGCTACTTTATAACCTAAAACAATTTGGTGCTCTTGCCGAATTTATCATCAGTTGTGATGACTACATAACGCATGAATTAGCTCTGACTAGATATCTCTTTACATTCCAAAACTCTTATGCTCTGTTAGTTTCATCTTGTTATTGTTGTTGCACTTTTTTACTTCATAAAATTCAAGTTTTTATTTATTCTAACTATTGTTTTATTCTTTTCTATTATTTTCATATATCTACTATGATCATGAGTGAGTAGACTTCCTAGTATTATTGGGAATATGGAAGAAATTCAATTTTACATTTTCCATAATTCCAATACTTTCTATTTGTTATGGGTTTCAAAATACTTTAACTCAATCTTATGATTCTTTATGTTCCTAGTTATATAACTATAGTTATTGAATCTTATATATCAAGTGAAGAATCGAGAGGTGAATTTTGATATCAACAAATAGGATTTGATAACAATATGACTATAGCTACATAATCTTTAGAGATTAATTGAAAACATGTAAGGTTGGATAAGATAGTTAAAACATGAGAATAGTCTAGATTCTGTTGAGATGATATAGTATAATTGTTTCTAATGGATTTTGTCAACAATTCCGCTATGAGAATATGATGTTTTGTTGGTTCAAGATGGACTTTTGCATCTCTGAGAGGAGACATTAGTTACATTAGTATACTTCATCTTTAAAAGTTGATTCCAATAACAAACAAGAATAATTGGGGTTGTAGTTTTTATCTTTGAGATGAAACTATAATCCTAAGGCGTTTTTATATTATTGCATATTTTCTAATAAAAAAACTATCCATCCAATTATCAATCTTTTAGCTAATCACCATTGAAAAATAATTGATACTCAATGTAGTCTATGTGGGATCCATAATTTTACTATGTGATAAAATTGTGTGCTTACGACCTATCAACATGATGTAATGGTTGCATCTACGTATCTTCTTGGCTTTGAAAGATCCAGTGGTGTGGGGAAATTCACATTCGCAGTCGACGATTTGAGTAAAGCCGCACGATATTGCAACAATGAGTCTCCTCAGCGAGGTGAATAGGTTGTTTAGGACGGAGCAGAGGTGATGAGGGGAAGGAGAAGAGGGAAAAATTATTTATTTTTATTTCAAATTTTCTATTGTTGAGTAAGAAATGGTTAAAATGACACATATAACTAATATTGCTATTACAGAATGACACATCATTATTGTGGCATGGTCAAATTTCATGAAGGATTGTTTTTGAATAAAAATTTCATGAAAGATTAAAAGTGGAAGGATTTAAATTACCAATAATGTAATTAAAAATATCGCAGTCACTAAAACTATACTGCTCTTATATTACCAGGAACAAACACTATTAACATTGTATTAAAACTATAAGATTCAATGGTTAATGATGAGTAATCCACACAAATCATTATGGTGTAGTTCATATTGGACTGTGTGACTTTAATTATGTGTGAAAAAAATATACCTTTGTAAGAAAATGTACCTAAAATATATCCATAAAAAAGTATTCCTCAAAAATTGAAAAAGAATTGGAAATAGAAAGAGAGAAACAAAAAATTGTATATACATTGTGGAATCTAAACTTACAACTGAAAAGGTTGATTGATAGAGAATATAAAACGTTATTTATTATCTTTAAAAAGAGATAAATGTATCTGAAAATGGAAGGTGGGTGTCTTTGTTTGATAGCAACCAAATCAATAATAAGCATAAGGAAAAGCCAAACGCAAAGAGGGTTGATTGATGGAAGAGACGTATTTCTATTTATCATTGGTGGCTATCTATCAAAGTTCCTTTTCCACAAGGAAAAATATTTATCATATCATATCATGATCATCATTAATTTTAAAAAATATTCAAAGGAATTTTTTTTTAAGGAGAACCAACACAAAACAGTTAGGAAAACGTCACTTCAAACTTGCCTCTCTCTCTAATTTCTCTTCCGTAAGTTTCCAATTATGTATACTAAGTATTAATTATTACGTACACATTATTATGTAAATACATGTCAGGCAATGTATGGGTGTAATGTCTTCTTATGAGTGTTAGATAGTTTAGCTTTATGTCTTATTCAGAAATAATAAAGATGGTACGTGAATTTGGCCTAACCAAAGCAAAACCCCTCTAATTTTGGTACAAAGAGAACATCCCACCCTACTGTCCTAAAATGGTTTATTTTAACCACCCCATTTTGAACCTGAAAATGAGTGCACAACATTAAGGTTTGGCAAAATATACGGACGAAATTATGATAAAACTTGAGTGGCCTCTAATGGATTGTAGATCTTATGGACTGATCTACCATAGGGGATTGTATTTGTGTTGTAATTTTTTTCTTCTTCTGAACCACGTGGTTTCTAAGGAAACATTATGGTAATTGGATCGAGTTCGGTTGAAAATAAACAAAATATAACTAATAATTGTTTTAATCATAATTTGTCGGATTTTTATGAATGATTCGTCTTTTAATCAAAGTTCATTACTTCATTTCTCCTGTTCAACTATTTAGTCATTGTTTCCGTTATCAATTCAATTTGTAATAATATTAACTTTTTTATTAACAAGAAAAATTAGATCAACTAAATGTACTAAGTTAACTTAAGAATCTACATTTAACCCCTTAGTAAAAGTTTTACAGTAGCTAGAAGCACCCAAACAAATTTAGGAAAAAGGGAAATTAGATGTATGTTACTATCTAAGGTCTTTATATAATTTTTTTAAGATAAACTAGAATATATAACCAAAACTTAATCTCTCAACTACAAGAAGTGAGAGAGGAGAACTAAGAAAGAAAAGTATATGTTACAACGATTTATCAAAAAAGCTAAGCCTTAAGCCATATATAGTGCAGAAATAATTTAATGAAAATAATTTTAAATTGTTTCAAAAAAACTACTATACTTGTTAAGTATAGGGTTAAATATGTTTTTGGTCCATATAAATATGTCAACATTTCATTTTAGTCTCTCTAAAATTTTCCTTCAATTTTTAGTCCCTATAAAATTTTCAAAAATGTGCAAAAATTCTGCATTTTTAAGTCAGTTTAGTCCCTATTTTTAAGTCAGTTTTTGCATTTTTTTAATGAAATTGTGCAACAATGTGTAGAATATTGTAAAAATCACTCAAAAATTTTAGAATTTTTTAATAAAACATAAATTAAATATAAATTTTTAACCGCCAAAAATATAAAAAAAATCATATTTAATTCATGTTTGTTAAAAAATTCTAATTTTTTTTAAGAGATTCTTATAATATTATAAATTTTTCTGCAAGATTTTAATCAAAAATATGAATTCTACATATGATTTTATTTTAAAGGATGGACTAAGAGTGATTATGAAAAACTTTTGGAGGACTAAAACAAAAAGTTTTTTTTTTAAGACATAAAAATGAAATATATTAACAAAGGCGGTGACCACCTTAGTACAAGATGTACTTAAAGGTCACCCCTAAAACAGTCAGTCACACAATGTAATTACAAGAACACAGGTCAGTCGATACGCAAACATAACAAGGGGTCCGACCACCATCTTTGATAACTGTACACAAACGTGGCCTTGCTAGCTTTTAGCCACCATGACGAATGAGATTTTACTTTTTCTAAAAGTTGATCAATAGGGGTTTGGATGTTCCTAAATAGTTTGTTATTCACTTACATGGAGAAGAAGTGGAGGCATAAAAAAATGGCAATAATTAATATTTTTAAAATTAGTCAATATTTTTTATAATTAGAGAAAATATATATAATCTAATTATTAGTATTTCTTATAAAAGATACCACATATTTTTTTAGTCTATAGTATTTTTTTCTTTTGGGTCAAGAGTCTATAGTATTTGTTACTAATTAATATCATGATTTTTTTTTTTTAATCAAAATCGAGCTGTTCCCTCCACCTTTTATTAAAATATTCGTTTTCTTTATATGTCTCTTCTCCTTTGCTTTTCGTTCTCACCTTTCATCTACCTTAGTTATTCTTTTTGTTTATCAATTTAAAGATCTGAAATAGAAGAGCTGGGAAATATATCAGATGATGTTGTTATTCTTATTGCTTTTAATGACATAACATGGAAAACGTTTTGCATTAATGACAAACATTCAGAACTGTTTCCTTGTCTTTATTCCCCTATGCAAATCAAATTTCATCAAAGTTGTGATATTGATATATGGAGAACTTCTGACTTTTGATTAAAGCCCTTGATAAATGCTACTCCATTCATTTTACAATCAGTGTCGTTAATTTTTTTTATACATAGACTAAAAAAATATAATGATATATATTGTCAAAAGATATAACATTTTAACTAAATTCAGGGCCGTTCTTTGGGGAGTGCAAAGAGCTCAATCGAGCTGGGCCTCCTAAAATGATGGGCCTCAAGAAAAAAATCATTGTTCAAATATTCCCACCCCCACTCAATAAGAAAAATAAACATGTTTCATGTTTCAATTTCTAAGTAAAAAATCAGGTTTCATGTTTCTATTTCTAAGTTAAAAAAGCATGTCTTTAGTAAAAATAATTGCTAATTTTGATTTCGATGGCTAATAATCATTATACGAGTGTTATTTTCAATTTAAATAGAAGATTAATCTTTTAAAAAAATTGTACGTTTTTTTTTATTAGGGACCTATTTTTACTACGAGAACCGAGCCTCCAGTTTTATAGGGACGGCTCTGACTAAACTAACCTTATTCAAAAGTAATTCTTACAGTATTGTTTTGGTAAATGGGTTGCAAACGACGAACCAATTGCAACACCATATAATTAAAAGGAAGCAAGAACAAAAAAGGGAATGAAAATATGCACCAAAACTTTTCTTAAAACGAGTATTATACAGAAAATATTTTTTTTTGAGCAACCAAAGACAATATTAACTAAATAATATAATTGAAAAATAATTAATCGTATATTAAAATTATAAATGACATTCATCTCATAATGATTTTTTTTTCTAAAATAATATTCATGTTAAAATGGAGAAGTAACAGTATTTAGAGAAAAAAAGAGACATGCTATTTAATTTTAAATGACATTTTAATAGAAAAATGTATATAGATATTTTACAATTTTACTTAATTAATATTTTAATTTTTTAGGGGATATTGATATTGAATTCTTATTATACATATTTTCTCATAAATAAATAAAAAAGAGAAATGATGAATTGCTACCAAACACGGCATGACGAAAGAGCAACATGTGCTTTTTAATATATGCGTAGGCGGCATATAATAGGGGTATATGAATGATGCCAACATAATTAGAATGTCACAGACTTTCTTTGATGCTTCACCTATTCATGATTCATTAGAAAGAAATAAAAAAAAAACAATATGTTTTATTCATTTTCTCCTCATGATGTAGCACCAGTGAATTATTCCAAGTTTTCGATCTAAAGCCTTAGTTTTTGTTTTTAACCAAAGGAGATCTAGTAACCCGAAAGCAAGTTAGGGTAAATAAAATCTAGCTAATAATTGTTTCACTCAACAATTTTTTTGTACAAATGCAAAAGCAAGAAAACAAAAGAAAAGCAACGGAAAACGACTAAGGTCGATGATGCATCATTCTTATACTCATGTTTTGGGTATGAGAAAAGTGGTGAAATTATGTTGTTGTTGTGCTAAAAACTCATGTTTGGTTATATTGATTAAGTGCTATGGAGATTTTAGCTTAATTATGTGAAATTGATGATGTTGTTGATGAATAATGTTCAATTCATGTTCTATCTCTTTAATATGCAATTGGGTATGTATTTATGTTGAATTTCATGAAGTTATCATGTTAAATGTGATGTTTGAGTTAAATTGATGTGTTGTTGTGAATTTGGTGAGAAATGGGTAATAATCATGAAAGTTGTTGTTTGATGAATTGGAGTACATGATTGACTTCGTGAAGTTGTTATTATGTTTAGATGAGTATGATATTGTGTTGGTGTTGTTAACTTGTTTGGGTGTGAGATTGAATTGATGAATGAGATTTTAAGCTATAAGTTGTTTTAAGTGATTAATTGAGTTAATTGATGTTGAAAGAAGTTGAACTAAGTTGATTAAGGTGTAGGTAATTAGATAATGTTAGTTTGAGGTTTTGAGATAAATTTGGCGCGAATAGGATCGAAAACGGTTTTGAAAACAAAGTTTTACGTATCAAAACGCAAAATTTCAGAAATCTTGTCCTAAGGGGTTGGCACGACCGCGCGCCTGCTTGGCACGGCCGTGCGTGACTCTGATGTTAAAATCTTGACTTTTTGAAAAAGTCAAGATCGTACCTCTGGAGGGCATGTCTGTGCTTGACCCTCTGGTGTCGAAAACCCTACTTTTTTTTACTTTAAAGTGTACCCAAAGTGCATAGTTGATTCCCAAACCTCCAAACATGATTAGTAGGGATTAATAGAGGATGTATGAGTATGATTAACTTGGTATAGGTGAAATATGTGAAATAGACGAACTTTGGAAAATGGACAAACTTTGTGAAATAATGAACCATGCCATATATATTGATTTGTAATTGGATATAGGATAATAATTAGGTGATGAATATTAATTAAATCGAATGAAGTGTTAGATTAATTAGGTTAAGGAAGCGCTAAATTAATCGGTAACATGCGTCTATGTGAGAGTCGTGATTGATTATGTTATGTATATGAAGATGTGTGTGCATGACTATGTGTATCAGGTGATATTTGGTGATAGTGAATGAAGTGTGAATGATATATGTTTGATTTAGCAATAAAGCGACAATATGATTACTTGTTTATCTATTGTTGATGATTTAAGAATTGATATGCTTGTTTAACTAAAAGGATATACATGAGAATACTTTCTTGGATATTGAGTTGTATCATATTTATGTTGTTTTTGCCTTAAAAATATTCTTATGTTCATGATTTCCTTTGTTGAGTATTTCTCCCCCTTTTGTGGGTTTCCACCTATGCCGTTTGTGGTATAGACGTGCAGGATTAAGGATGCGTGATTGGCGTGAGTACCCGAGGATAGCTTGAGGCTTCCTCGCTTTTATGCTTTTTCTCTTGGAGTATAGTTGTAGGCTCTGATTAGGATTTTGTCGAGAATTTGTTTATTTCCTCTGTTGGATTATTTTTGAGAAACCTCTGATGTTTCATGATGATGTATTTTGAGATGTTGAGACAATGGTTTTATGTTGTTTACTTTATGAATTCCACTGCGACAATTTTATGATTATGAAAATGAATTATGATTTTTAATGATTTTTGACTATTTTGGATTAACGATGGAGTAACATCTCGAACCTTTGTGAATATCTGTTGAATTTATTATTAAATATCGACTTGGGGTTTGACGATGTTACAAGTTGGTATCAAAGCCATGTCTGTCTAGTTCGGGCCAGCACTTGTTTATTTTCCTTGTGTATGCGAGTTGTATATGAATACCTTCGATACTGTTTTGTTCTAACTAGGTTGTTTGTGTGTAATATGGCGGGAAGAAATGATGTTGTGATTGCAAATGTGATGACTGTGATGATCCAAGCATTAGCTCAAGCGATTGTGGCGATGCAAGGACATCAAAATCATCAAGGAGAAGAGGACGAGTTACATTTGAATAGTTTCATGTGGAACAACCTACCATCATTCACAGGGAGGTATGACCCGAAGGGAGATTATGTTTGGCTGCAGAGTATTGAGAGAATCTTTCGGGCTATGGTTAGCATTGATGATTAGAAGGTGAGGTTGGCGGCGCATATGTTAGAAAAGGGGGCCGAGCATTGGTGGTTGAATGCTCGTCAGAGGATGGAGGCAGGAGGTGTGGCCATTACTTGGGGGATGTTCAAGGAAGAGTTTCTTGGGAAGTATTTTTCGGCAGATGTGAGAAGTAAGGAGGAGATTGAGTTCTTGGAGCTTAAGCAGGGTAACATGTATCAAGTTGCGGACTATGCGGTGAAATTTGAGGAGCTTTCACGCTTTTTCACTCATTACAATGATGTGGGACGGAAGCGTCGAAGTGTATCAAGTTTAAGAGTGGTCTTCGTCTGAAGATTAAACAATTTATCGGATTCCACGAGATTAGGGTTTTTGAAATCTTGATGAACAAGTGTCAGATCTTTGATGAGGATAGCAAGACAAGGGTTAACTACTATACTAATGTTGGTGATAAGTGGAACAAATGTCAAGATCATGGAATGCCTTATAGAGCTTCGGGTGACAAGGGAAAGAGGAAAACTGCTAGTGGATCTACTCAAAGTATAAGAGAGTTGAGATGCTTTAGGTGTGGAGGAGTGGGGCATGTTGCTGCTGATTGTAGGAGTCATGCACCAACATGTTACAAGTGTGGATAGACCGACCACTGTGCTTTTGAGTGCAAGAAAAAGGATGTGGTTTGCTATAGCTGTGGAGAAACGGGTCATATTAGTACCAAGTGTACCAAGTCAAAGTAGAAGTCTAGTGGGAAAGTCTTTGTATTGAATGTTGAGGAGGTCACGGAGCCAGATAACTTGATTAGTGGTATTTGTTTTATTAACAACACTCTTTTGCTTGCTATTATTGATATTGGTGCGTCACATTCGTTTATTTCTCTTGGTTGTGCTAAGCGTTTGAATCATGTTATGTCTCCTATGTTAAGAGGGATGGTCATTGATACCTCGGTCAATGGCTCGGTGACCACTACCTTGGTCTGTTTGAATTGTCCGATGAATTTTGGTGATATAGACTTTAAGATGGATCTAATTTGTTTGCCTTTGGAACATATAGACATGATTTTTGGTATGAACTTGTTGTTGTCTTTTGGTGTGAATATTAATTGCTTAACCAAGAGTGTTATGTTTTCTAAATATGAAAAAGTGAATAATTCGAGATTCGAACGATGAAGCTATCAACCGAGTTGTCAATTATATGATTGAATTTGATAAGTAGTGTAAATGGGGTAATTGATTCATTTATGAAATAAGAGAATGAAAATGAAATCTTTAAGGATCGATGTATATCCATTGGAATTGAAGTTTGATCAACATATGCCTTTTCATTGATGCGTGGAGTGATCAAGTCAGAAAGGGAGTGAGTGACGGCCCTCTCATTTTTTGCACAATATTATACTAGCTAGCTATCATATACTTCATTAACTAGTAGTATTATATACATTGGGAATAATATTAAATGATATAGTAAAAACAATTACAATTTTAATTATTTTTTATTATAATTTCTGATAAAGATAGTCTATACTTTTTTTATGGCTACAGCAAGAGTAGATATAGGGGGCGGTTTTGAGTGTTTATCATCATTAAAACATTAAATGTATAGTTTTTGTACACCTTGTACCAACTATTCTATCAATGATATTTCATTTTGTCTCTTCAAGAAATAAACTTTTCTTCTAGTCATTCTTTACAGTTTTATTGATAGGTTTTTAATGAGCTTCTATTGTTGGATGATTAGGTTTAACTTCAACATTGTCAATTAGAAGCCTTTAGGAGTTTAGGTGAGAAATCTTAAGAAGCTGGGGACCAGTTGTTTGAGTTCCAGCTATAGGTGATCAATCATGTGTTAAATTATTTTCTCCAAACTATAGTTATAGTAAGACTTACTTCAGACATTAAAAACCTCAACAATATATATAGTAGTTTTGATTGAAACTTAGGTAGCTAATTGGTTAGGTTCAGAACATGAGCAAATGTACAAAATAAAGGACATTGAATTCTTTAAAATTAGCTGAGTATATTGAATTCAAATTTTATCCAAATACTTTATTAAGTCTACTTTAGATTTTTACTTCCTTCCAACTTATACAAAGAAAGAAGAAACTTAGTTAAGAAAAAAAAACAAATCAAATGTGCACAGTTGATAAAATGTGGTAAGAAAATAAATCAGAAAATTTAAGGAGAAACTACAAAAGAAGGTAACTAATAATTTTCTATTTCTCTTTCAAAATAAAAAAATAAAAAATCTATTTAAACCCGTCAATTTTTTTTTTAAGTTCAAAAAAATATTTGAGTCTCTTACTACCAAACTAACCACGTGTTAATAAGTATTTTAAGGATATATATGTTGACTTTTTTTTAGGGAAATGTTGACTTTTGTAGAACGTAGGTGACCTCTGCAAATTAATATTATTAAATGTCAAACATTAATTGATCAAATTTAAATTTATTTCCTTAAGAAAAAAGTGTGCCTTAGTAGTTGAATTATTTTTATTAATTAATTTGAAAATGCAGTTCATTTGGTAGCTTCATGAATATTAAAATATACGTGTGAGTCTAACCAGTAGACTACTTGAAGAAGAAAAAAAAAATCAGTCTAACAACTTTTAGCAATCCACAAAAATTGTTTTCATACTAAATAAAAAGAAGTAGCAAGATGTGAGGATTGTTTTTAAGTTTAGCCAAGAATGAACAAGATTATTAAGGAGAGAGTTACGTGCAAATTGAGGTTACAAGTAATGTGCATGGTAGTTGAAAGTGTTACCCACACAATTATACCTTTCTTTTTTCACTAACAATATTCCAATTTTTTTTATCAATTAATTTATACAACTCTTTCTTTTCTTGATCAATATTCAAGTATCTTTTATTTTAATTAATGAAGTATACCAATCTTTCTAAAACTGTAGGCCGACAAGTAAATTAGTGGTCTATCTGTGTCACTATGCCATGCCTAACATTATTAAACATCACTCTCATGCATTGCACACAATAATCAACCCACAGTGGAGCAATCTATCTATCCAACCCTACATTTTCTGCTTCACCACATGGCCGGCCTTTACACTCAAAATGCAAATCATTTTAATTAATAATTAGTTAGGCTTAATCAACACAAATGCAAAGATTTTATTTGTTAATGGAGATAATTAAGAATATTGGTGGTTAATTAGTAGTTGTCCTTTTGGGTTATTAATATATTTTTTCTATTCCTTTTTGGCAAAGTTTTTAAAACGTGGTTGATTATGTTGAAAAATGCTTTTCATATAGGTCACAAAAAATGTGATGAGTTCATCTTAGTAATCATTTTTTATTTATTTTTTGGTGTTCAAATGGTGAAAATGACAATTAGGAGAAGCACCTCCAAAGAAAAGGGTGCTCTCGTTTTTTTCTCTCTCATGTTTTAAATCTCCACCTTTAAGCAACATTTGAATATGGAAAATGCTAAAATTTACGTAAGAATTGATGCAAGAAAGCGAAGAAAATGAGGTGGCATATTATGATTGGGCAAAACAATTTGATTAACACACATCTCATGTATTGTTATCAATACCATATTTTATAGCATGTGCTGAATACGCACATTCTTGCTAGTTTCTTTCGTAAAGAATAGCAACACTCTTTAATGATTTTCGTATTATTTTCTCATGTTCCCTTTTACCGTGAGAGGATCTTAGCTCATCTCCAAAACTTCAACTTAAAATATTACATTATTTGTAAACTACAAACAATTTCATCTTTTTTTAGGGAAACAATTTCACCTTGTTAAAGTTTATCGACATGTAGACGTTTACATACTTTTTACTTACAACTCAACTCAGTCAAAAAAATTTACATTTCTAACATACGAATTGAAATACATAAAATTCGAAATATCAAAGTATTTACTCATTATAAAGCTAAAATTTAAACCCATTTAAATTGTCTTATGGTGCTTGCTTAAGACCTTGAAATATACTCTCTCAAAATTTTAGATTCAATTCTCCGATGCTAATTTCGGTAGCCAATTTAACTTAAAAAAAAAAACAAGAAGTGAATGTCTAATTCTAAAATTTTAACCAATTCTTTCCATATTCATTGCCACTATTTATTTATTTTTAAAAAGGTCGTTTTCCTATTAAGAGTGCATTTTGGTTGGAGTTTTAGAAGTGAATGTGGATGTTTGACAACGTGTGAAAAGATAAGTGTGTCTATGTGGATACTAATTGCGATGTGTGGATAGTTGAAAGCCTTTTACTTTTCTAATTTTTGGATAATCTTTTTTTGTCCACCCTAATTTTCTTCCCTTCTAGAACCAAAGAACGGCACGGCAATCACTACAATTAATTATTATTGTCATCATTTCTTTAATGTGTAACTTTTCTTTTACTCTATTTGTTTAATATTTATGGATATACAGATTTAATTGTAAAAGTAAAAAAGCTTGGATATAAGTAGTATAGTTTAACTTTTGTAAAAAAAAAAGTAGTATAATTTAACGGTGACGATGTTATTAAGTTAACTAGTGGTTTTGAAATGATAATATTTCCTTTTTAAGTTATGCCTTTCTTTATAATGTTAACTTTTGCTTGTTAAGGTTTTTTTTTTTTTTAAGAAGTAAAAAGAAGATTTTATAATATTAAACAAGAAATATCTCAAAGCACAATATATGTTATAAAGATGTCAAATGCAGGGTAAGATCAAAGTTTGCAGAGAATAGAACCCTCTGAAAGCACCAAAAAACAACAACAAAGATGTCAAGGAACTCTTAAAGGGATAAATAATATCGAACGCCAATATCACCAACTTAAAGCCACCTAGGCAAACTATGACAAAAGCTCTAGCAACGAAGGGACAGAACTCAAAAGAGAAAAGCGAAACCTCCACATAGCATACTTCGAACACCTTGACCAAATAAATTGCCCGAGGATCGAATTAAAAAGTTAACTAATAGTGTAAATATTAATTTTAAGTTTAACTTTTGCTTTGAAATTCTAAGTGGTGCCATCGTGGGTTTCATGTGGCCCAAGAGAATCCCCTTCCACTGCTTTGATTTCTACTCTTTCCCAGCACAAAACACTCGTGCCCTGTAGCCATGCCTAAAATACTCATGCGCTAGTTAATTAGCGCAAGTGTAAAATAATGCACAAGTTAAGTTGAGTGGCATGAGTTAAGTGGCGCATGGTAGCTTTTTTTTATAATTTATTTACTATTTTCAAATTATTTTATTTACTTTATTCTAAAATATTTTATTTACTTTATGCTAAATTATTTGTTCACTTTATTCCAAATTATTTATTTTCTAAATTATTTTTTCACTTTATTCTAAATTATTTATTTTCTATATTCTAATTTATTTATGCATTTAAAATAAATTCGAAATTAGAAAATAAATTCTAATTTATTTATGCACTTAAAATAAATTTGAAATTAGAAAATAAATTCGATTTTATTCTAATTCAATATTTATTCTAATTTATTTATTCATTAAATACAAAATTAAAAAATAAATTCGATTTTATTTATTCAATATTTATTTATTCAATACATAATCATAAACATAAAATAAATGCAAATATAATTACAAATAAAAAACAAAACTAATAAATATAACTCTCGTTTTATTAATATCATTCAAACATTAGAATAATTTATTTGAAAAGGATATTAAGATCCCTTAAGGTAAATTTAAATTTGGTTCCTTTTATACCCCCATGATGATTCTTTTTACCCACGGTAAAAAGATTTTGGGAGTAAAAGGAAGCAAATCTAATTTTACCTCAAGGGATGATGTTTTTTTCCCCAACTCGACCGACCACTATTTCCCCCAAGAGCTACTACTATATACCTAAAGGGGTATAAAGAGCCTAGAGACTATAGAAGCAAAAAAGAAGAAGAGAAAGAGGGGGAGGGAGTGGGAGGAGATAATGTGAGGAAAAGAGGAAGTTTGTGAGAGTATTTATAGGTAGGAATGATAACCTAGTTTGTATCTACCATAAATATGGTCAAAAAACGTGTAAAAGTAGTTAAAAACGTGTAAATTGAATGTTGAAAACCTGACCAAAGACCAAAAAATGTTTGTTCTTCAGCTCTGACCACTGGCCAACGTGCGTGAGTTAACTCGCGCGCAGGCCAGTGGTGCGTGACTTAAGTCACACAGAGCTTATAAGGTGCGTGAGTTAAGCGTGACTTAACTCACGCAGGGGTATATTTGAAAATCATGTTGGGCGCAAGCAAAATGTGCTGGGAGAAGAGCAAAAATCCACTGCTTTTTCTTAAGGCCCCGTCAAAAGCCCAAATTGGATTTTGGTTGGGAAATTACTCTTCTCCCTTTTGTTTTTGCTCATTTACATACATACATGAGTTAACTTACGTTGAAAAAATTGAACGTAAGTTAACATATTTTGAATATAATTAAAGAAATGAGCAATTTTAAAAGAGAGAAGAGCGATTTTCTTTTAGTTGAGCATTAAATTCTTTGTGGCCATATAATTTTGGCTTTATGTAGGTCAAAAGTCTAGCATGTTAAATCGAATATATATGTGAGTATGTATGTAAGTAAAGTAAGCATCCATCATCACTATCCATATTTGCAAGGAAAATATAACATGCACGCTTTACATTTTGGTTACGCCATCCTTTCATTAACAAAAGGAAAAGTCCTTTTGATTTCCACCATCCTATTGAAATGAAGTCGTACACGAAATTTATTTTATGGAAAAAAAAGTGATCCATACGGTTCATGTGTTAAACTAAAATTATTCTTCACGTAATTGAAAGAATGCCTCAATTTCATGTCCTTATATTGATTTTTTTAGTAAAATTACGTTGATTTTCAAATTAATATAATACAAATAATTATATATTACTATCATATAACATCAAGTAAAACCAAATAATTTAACGCAAACGTTTAATTAGCTTTATCAAAAGGCAAATCGTTTGAGAGAACGTGAGTTTGGTTACTAATGAAAAAAATATTGTTGAAACTATACTTACCTCATGGTCGAACTCTAGATTATCAGGGAGTCTTTCCCTTGTATACAATCAAGTGGATTGTTTCTATCGACTAGGTTCATGTCTTTGAACAAATCAATCTTTTTGTTCCTTTTAGGCTTGAAATTCTAGGTTTGTGGTTCATTCCAACTAGACAAATGCTTTTGGACCTATCAACCTCATTTGCCTTGTAGACTCAAAGCTTGAGATACTATGTATGACTCCAACTACATGGAGCTCATGCTCTCTAATAGACTGTTTGGTAAGACACCTCTATTAGCTTATAGCTTATAGCTTATAAGTTTGTTTGACAAAAAAAGCTCTGTTTGGTAAGACTTTTTTACTATGAGCTTATAGCTTATTTCACGAGCTTATAAGCTATTTTTCAGAAGCTATTCCAAGTAGCGTTGGAGCTTATAGCTTATAGCTTATTGTTTTTTCTTCCACTTTTACCCTTACTATTTTTTCTAAAATCCTTTTTTACCCTTTATAATTTATTATAAAATTAAATAATGATGTATTTATTAAATGCAGAATACTAACGATCAATTTGGCTTAATTTTGGATTAATATAATTGTTGTTAAGATAAACACTTGAACAAATGTATAATAGTCCAACATGATAATTGAAAACAGTAGAGCATACAAAAAATTCCAATGATATCGTAAATTTTTTAACAAAATTTTATGGCTTAATAGTAACGTAAATTTAGTAGAGTAAAAAATAAAAAAATATTGGCTTAATAGTAGCGTAAATATTATGGCCTAAAAATGATAATTGTTCTTGTCTTCATAGAAATTAGAATGATAAAAAAAAGTCCTTTTTATTCTAAAAATAATATGTCCTTTTATGTCATTTTACATTTATCAACTATTGAACTGTTAATTTTCCCAAACACTTCAATTAGCTTATCAGTTATAAGTCATCAACTATCAGCAATCAACTAGCTTATAAGCTATCCGCTATGTTTACCAAACAGAGCCTATGTAATCGTTCTTTTTTCTTTTCCTTTTCATACTAGAAGGTACACCTGGAAGGACATGTATTTGTTGGAACAAAGGGTGTTTCTCAGAATTACCTCTTAAGTTTTAATAATAACAAGGTATTAAAAATCATCAATTGGATATGCTAAACAATTTGTTCAAGTGTACAGGATCCATAATCAAAGTGTTATTCATAAAGATTCTGATTGAACAAGTTCAAGAGCAAAGGAATTTTATTTGAAGCTTAGAAGCGTCTGGAAGAATG
>Ga0228710_1003261_pt1 | contig 25869 bp, 14 predicted proteins | sample MedpolnodulmetaG_FD_177995 | JGI IMG/M metagenome (GOLD analysis project Ga0228710, IMG submission 177995) | Root nodule microbial communities from Medicago polymorpha collected in Santa Monica, California, United States - pink nodules | ecosystem: Host-associated > Plants > Roots > Nodule...
TACTGATTAAAAAAAAAAAAAACATAATAGATATTTCGAGGTATATATACTAACACTTGGAAATGGCTGTAGAAGACTTGGGATCAAAGCCAATGATCAAAGCAAGCATAGGGACAAAAATTCCTCCTCCTCCTACACCTCCAACACTTCCCAAAGCTGCTCCCAAAAATCCAATAATTGATCCAACTATAATTTTCCAATCAAATTTCATTTCCTGCTCAACCAAGGAAACATTATAAAATATAAATAATTGGTCTTACTAACTGGTGCTCTTGTGACACTTGTTGAGAAAAAAAAAACGATTTTGTATTGAAATTAGGATTTCTTAAACATTTAAAAGTTGGACTACAAAGTTTAAGATATTTTTACTATATTTGATTGCTGAGGGCACATAACCATACACTTTATACACCATATACTCACTCTTTTTCAAAATAATTATCACTTCATAATATTAATACAATATTTCTTATTTTTTCTACGATTATATCTTTATTTTATGAATTTCATCCAACTTAAATAATTCATTAACTACAATTTTTTTTTTGAAGAATTCACTAACTACAATTAATCAGAGTATTTTAGTAATTTTATCATTAAAATCAACCCAATTATAATTTTTTTTAAATCAAGCACAAACCTTAATCGACTGTTATCTGAGACAAATAAAGTACTATAACTATAAATTAATGCGTATGTTAATTACTTCATGATACTCACAGGCCAAAAAGGTTCATAAGAAGACCTTCCACTTTCCCACAAAAAATCAATCATCACTCTTAGAACTCCTTGTGTTTCTTCCTCAGCAATTTTTTCTGATTCTTTTTCTTTTAAAACTCTTTCTGCTAAACTGACATTGCAGATAATAGTTAGGATGCACAAGATCAGCCATGTTGCTGTTGCAGCAGCAACAGAAGAAAGCTTGTGTTTTAGTTCTGAAGCCATTGGAAGAAGGTGAGAAACCAGAGATAGGAACAAATGCTGTATTCCAATTTCCTCAATTTTTTTATTTGCTTTTTGATTTTCTTTGCTTCTACAACAAAGTATATGGTTGAGGAATGGAGATTTATATTAAATTGAGGAGTGTATTCTTTTCGCTAATAATAAATAATATATCTCTATAAGATTTACATAGTGTGCATGGACCTTGCGTGACTACAAAATATTAAAAATAAACAAACAGGGAAGATACGTACTTGCAAAGTTGCACCTACAAATACATTAATATCAGGTTTTGCTAACGAGTGCTCCTAATGCATTCTTTAAAATCTTAAATTTAGCAATTAATCTATCAAAAAATTAAATATTACAAATTTTAATGCATTGTATACACGGACTTTCATGAAAAATTACTAATAAAGGTCCTTAAAAAGTGTCTTGAAGATATTCATTAGCACTAATATTATACTCTCATCGTCACATATTCGTGTGTCCTATTTGAGTTTTAAACGGTTATTAATAAAATAATTAATAATGTTGATTTTAATGACAAAATATGTACTCCTTCCTTCTCAAAATAATTGTTTTTTAGCATTTTTTATCTCAATAATTGTCACTTTAAAATGTCAATGAAACATTTAATATTCTTTCTAATATTATACCTTTATTTATTGAATTTCATCAAACTTAATTACTTCACTAATTACAATTAATAAAAATATTTTAGTAAATGATACTAATTTTATCATGGAAATCAATATAATTAATCATTTTCTTAAAAACCGTGCACAAACTTTAAACAACTAAGTTTGAGATGAATGAAGTATCATTTACTAAAAACACCTTTATTAATTATAGTTAGTTGAATAGTTATAGATGATTGAAATACAATAAATAAGGGTTTGTTAGTTGGGAAAAAAAATAAATATTGTATTGGTATTACAAAATGAACAAATAATTTGATTTTTTTTTTTATGAAATATGACACATAATGCCAGACAGAGAGATTAGTACATACTCCATCTATCCTAATCATAAGGAGTCAAGATCCTCTCCATTTATAAAAATAAATGGAAGATGCAATTTAGAAAGAGATAAACACAAAAAATAGGTGGTAGGTCCCACCATCATTAATTATTTTTTATTTTTTGTGTGTTTTTATCTTTCTAAATAGAACAAATGGAGAAAGTTATAAATGGAGAAGATCCTAACCCAAGACCTTTTAAAAAAAAAGTTTGTCCCTGAATATAAGATCATCTACAAATTTCTAGATGCATTCATTACTCTTTTTTCAACTATACCCCTTATTAATACTAATTGTCTTGGAATATGAAAAACAAACATTGAATGTATTTATGCATAAATGACAATTTAGTACTCTCTCCGTCCCGCAATAGATGATCCATTTGAAAATGTGCAATTTTGACCTAACTTACTTTGACCGTATTTTTCTACTTATATACAAAGATAAATAATATCATATAAGATGTCGTTAGATTCGTCTCGATGAGTATTTTCAAAATATCAAATTTTCATAATTTTTCTAATATATTATTCAAGATATTTAAGCTCAAAGTTATGCATTGACATGCGTAATAAGGTCAATTGTGTAAAGTATTATGGGACAGAGGGAGTAATAATTACATAATTTTCAAACAAATTTATTACGCCAACAACTTTTCTTGATATATTAAGGGATAAATGAAGTACTATATATATGGTTACAAAATTGACAAACAAGAGGGAGAGACGTAGCCCATCCTTATCTATCTCTAAATTAAGAGTACTCATTCCATTTTAAAATGAGTTTCGTTTAAAATTGTTACGCATATATTAAAAAATGTAATAAAATAGTCAAAAGATTTATAATTTTTACTAAAATAACTCCTATCAACTATTAGTGTTTATCTAATCACTGTAAACATAAAGCATAAAATAGTGATTTGGGTGTAATGTATAAGTAATACTTAGAAGTTACAATTGAAAAAAAAATCTACATTAAAAAGTAAAAAATGACTCTCATTTTAAAATAATACTCCATCCGGTCTGTATATAAGATTTTTTTTTTAATTTTAAGTTTATTGAATAATTAATATATCTGATTTATAATATATACTACACACATCAATATTATTCGATCAACTTCAGTGGCGGAGTTAGAAAAAAAAGTTGGGGTGGCCACTAAAATTAGCCGTTGAAAAATTGTTTAAAGCCTCGCAAAATAAACCTGTAATTGAATTATTTAAATTTTTTGGGTGGGTCACTACATCACTTTGCGGGAATTTGGATCAACCGAAACCTAAAACTGACATAAAATTGTATAAAATCTTACAAAATAGATCTATAGTCGTTGATTTTTTAATTTTTCCGGGTGGGCCGTGGCCCACCCCAATCCATGAAGGGTTCCGCCACTTATCAACCTAAACAAAAGAATCTTTTTATATATGAAATGGGAGGAAGTACTTTTTCTTTTTGCTAAAAAAGGAAACTTAAACAGTATTTAAGTTCCCTCCATTAAAATGCAAGAAACCAGAAATGTCATGTTGATTGAGTAGGTTGATAGATAGAGCTGTGATTTTATTGCATTTAATACCATTTCTTTTCACATTAAATGTGTTGCAGAAATGGCCCATATTTTCAAACAAGTTGTTGTAGCAGTAAATTTATTTCAAGATTGACTATTATTAAATGCGTTTTTTTTATTATGTGCAAAGTTGTACTTGGGTTCTTATATGTAAGCTCTCTTTCTTTTTTTCACATTTTTTAAGAATTTTTGTTAGTGTAATTAACATGTCTAACCAAATTGTTCTTTGTTTGTATGTGTATTAAATTTGACTTTTTATATTTTAAGGCAACTTAGTAATATTAATTAGGGATATGGGTGTTCAAAACCGAACCAACCCAATAGAAAAACCGCAAACTGAACCAACCCAAATCGAAATCGCAAAAAACCGCATTTAGTTCGGATGTATTCAGATCATTTTCTTGCTCAACCGCATGGTTTGGTTTGGTTTGCGGTTTTTATTTTACCAACCAAACCAAACCAAACCAAACCGCAACATAAGAAAAATGTTAATTAAACTTATCTCACCTAGACCAATACTCATAGAAATTCAGTGAAAACTTTTATAAAATGTCATATTTTCTCTCTTGTTAGATTCATTCTTTGCTTTTTATTTAAAAAATGTATTTATATGCTACTTGAAATTTTAGAGAATGATAAAATCTTAGTCTTTTGCATTTCTTACAAAATAGGATTACGTTTTGTCCATGTTTTTAATTTGGTCTATGTTGTTGGAATCATTGTAAAATGAAAATAAAATTGTAATATTTGATGAAATTTAAAACATTGCTGAAAATATGTTGTGTTTCGGCTTTTTAACTTGATTTTAATGTTGAAAACAAAAAATTGTATCGTCTAAAAAAACCGCACCAATCGATCCAACCCAAATCGCATTGGTTTGGTTTGGTTTAGATTTTATTTTTAAAGTCAACCGAACCAAACCGCATGCTTTTTTATCTTGCGGTTCGGATGACTTTTACCCTCAAAATCGAACCAAACCGCACCGTGAACACCCCTAATTAAGGAGTGTTTAGAAAAAATAAATGTATCTAGTAATTTGAAAAGGGGTTTACATTTAGGGACAAAATTAAAGTCAAATGAATGCTTAAATATAGGGACGGAGGGAATACTACATGTTAAAAAGTTTTAAAAAGTACATATTTGCCTTTTCTTTCTATGCTCAGTTTCACCAGTAGTCTCTGTTCGTCTTGAGCAGAGATCTGATTGTTTGATAAAATTTGCTTTTAAAAAAACATTATAATAGTATTTTTAACAAATAATTGTTGTTTTTCAATAAAAGTTTTCACTTTTACACATGTTAGACAAACCTTTACTAAATTAATTATGTTATAAGTATATTCAATTAACTTTTCATATACCAAAATAAATTGGTACAGAGTAATATTTATGCAAATAAAAAATAAGATAAATTGGTAATTTCAAATAAATCAAGAGCAATAAATGCATCTACAAATTTTGCAAAGGGTCTTATATTTAAGTAATTTTTTTTCCTTCCGCAAGTGATATTATAATTAAGGACAGAGCAAATACTTAATGAAATTCGTTTTCCCTTGTGCCTCTCATGCGTCCTTTTGATTTTCAAATATACTCCGTTCATATTTTAGAATCCGAAATTGAAAAACACAATACAAATTCTAGAATCCGAACATTTGCTAAAATTTTTGTTAGTTAATTTGCGTATTTTTCAGTCATACTATCATACAAGTTGGATTCAAATTTTAGAAGCCAAAATGTTCTCTTTATCATTTCGGTTTCTAAAATTCATTCGCTCAGATATTCTAAACAAAACTATAAGCAGGCGGTGGTGGCCTTGTCCAGGGGATAGTGGGGAGTGGATTAGTGGTTTTTCCTATAATTCTTGGAAAATTGTAATGTTTATTTGGCAAAGGAAGGAATAAGTCCTTCGAAGTGGAGCTTAATTCAATGAATGTGTCGTTTGCTCGAAATGGATTGAGAAATGAAGGCAAACTATTGAGAGAATGTTCTTACTAATATTGTAATTTGGGCTCTCAGTTGATTATTTATGAGTTGTGTCCGGTTCAAATTAGACACTTATTGCTAGCTTATTTAATTTATATAGGGTTTCTACCTTGATGTCCTTGTAGTTCTTTTCCCTTGGGATAAGAAATAAAAAACATGATTTGTCGTTAGTATTCAAAGTGAGAATTTTAACATCAATATTGAGATGACATAGAATATATTGCAGATAGCCATTGCAGAATATAAAATAAATTAAGGAATACAATATTTAACACAATCTTTTCAAATTGCTTGAATGAAAATGGAATAGGTGACCATATCACAAGTGTTTGAAAAATGTTATTCTGTCAATCGTGATAGAGCTCATAATAACACACCTAAGATTGAGTACAAAGGTTTTCAAACCCCATATACTCATGATTTTCCATCTTCACAATCATGTTCTCTATTCCTACTCCACCTGTGATACATAAAAGAAAAAAATTACCTCAAATAATTATATTTCAAAGAAACAAAAATAATAAAACAGAATGTTATGCATTTCCAATTAAAAATCATAGGAAGTACCTAAACTGATTGCACTTATGAAGATGGTCGATGCTAGAATGAAGATAATAATGGATGCACGGCCAAGGATTGCGATTATCTTTCTCACCACATGCTGGCCAGCAAATGCAGCTATGGTTGCAACCAAAACAAAGTATGAAGCTGCAACAATGTGTCAAATAAAATATCAATAGCCAATAGTAACAAGTTTTACTATTGTTGATGTCAAATTTACATCAAGGGGAGTGTTATGGACACTCTTTTTTTTAACACTATCTCTTCATCTGTGTCTCGCACTTTGAAAACATATCTTACGTAAAATGATAAAACTCATGGATTTTATTTAATAAGAGAATGAGTGCTAGAAAGAGAGTGTTACTAACATTCCTCTTAGTAACAAATATAACAAATAATTAAGAAACTATTTACCGTAAGGTACAGGGAAACGATCTAAATAGTAATATTGCACTACCGACATGGAGGATGAAAAAAGCATGGAAAATGTTGATGTAGCACTTGCTACCTGCAGTAGAGAACAAATTTGGTATTAGACCTCAAAAGCTAGAGTAAAAGAAGAAATTTCAAATCCTTAATTTATAAGTGGTATTTAAAATCCCCTAAAATCAGTGTTGACAAAATATTTTTTAAAGTCCATTCACTGTAAAAAAAAATCATTAAGTTTATCATCCAAACGATGAAATATTAAAATTTACATTAAAGAAGTTTGAATTACTATCTAAAACTACATTATTTCGTAAAATTCTCTAATCCGAACACACAAGAGATATGAAGAGTGTACCTGCGGAGGAATTCCCATTTCTAGAAACAGTGGCCCCAAAATGAAGCCACCTCCTAGACCAAGCAACCCTCCAACCATACCAGCTATTACTCCACACAAACAATATAACAATATTTGATAAATCTTCCAATTTTTAGTTTCCTTTCCCTTTGATTTAATCACTCTTGTTCCTTTGTATATGCATACAGCTTCAAAAAGCGTAACAGAGATAGCAATAGGAACCTAGAATTGGAAAATCATATGTCATTAAACATTCAAAAACTAAACATGTGCTTGATAAGGATATTCAAATATATTAGAAATTACTTTACCTGCAAGAAATTAAGAATCCAATACTCAATGGAGCAAGTCTTGGTGTATGTCTGCATAGTAACACATAAAAGGGAGTCCACTAAATATATATAAAAAGTTAAAAAAAATGGAAAATTTAAACAATGAATGATTAATTGATTATAATGAACCGAGCAATCAGGCTCAAGTGGTTATTGAGCTCCACCAATGACGAATTGTTAAGGCGAACTGAAGTTCGATTTCTAGATGAAACAATTTTTTGTGAGACTTTACTCACTTCTTGACTAAACTTTGGATTATCAGAACCCTTTTCCCAGAAAACTGGAGGGTTAAAAAAAATTAATTATAGTGTAATATATTACCTTAACAATCTGAACAATTAGAAAGGCCACCCAAACATATACGAGGAGTGATAATTCTTTCCAATAAATGTTCTTCAGCAAAGGCACCTACATGGATAAGTGATACATTTTAATAGTTGATAAAGCAAGATTAATTAGTAATAAAATTTTAAAATTGATTTTGAAAAATTGTTGCCATTACCACTTCATCTTGTATTTCACCTGGACCCTTTGGTAGGGGCTTGTAGTCTTCTGCATAAGCATCTCAAATAATTGTTATAACTTGAAGTAATACAGTTCAAAGTTCCAACAATAAATATTGGAGATATTTTTTATAATATATCGATGCGTATCAAAGAACTTATTTGCCGGCTTACAACTTATTTTAGCTCATATTATAACAAATATTTGTGTCAACATTCGAGACAACTTATGAAAATATCTTATGACATGTCTAAAAATTGTTTTTCAATTTATTTTAGTAATTTAAAACAGTTAATTATAAGTTACGACGTATATGAATCCTTTCACTCTATTTTCCTAAGGTGTTTTTAATTTGCTTGTAAGGACTTACCACCAGTTTTTGGTTCTTCTTCCAATTGCTTGGCTGCTTCCTGCATGTCAAAGTAGCTTTCTTACCACCAGAGGATGAAGGAATGAGACTCAACTTCAAAAAATTTAGGTGTGTAAGGTAAATTTACCTTTTTCAACATTGTTTCCTTTTTCCATGTATTTATGCCTTTGAATAATGCTTTTGTTGATGTACCTACCACCAATTAATTATTTCATGTTAACAAACCAAGAAAATGATATAACAAGTAAATAGATAATAACTTCATCTACAACATCGATGGATCTAGATCGACTGCAGACACTGCAAGTCGAGCCGTTAGATAAAAGATCAAACAGTTTGTGTTTCAACTTATAAAATCTGATTTACAATACAACTTAAAATCGTAAGTATCTGATCTTGATCATACGACCAAGAATAAAACTTCGGGAAATTTTAACAGCACGCAATCCATTTTCGATCATTTTTTTTCTTTTAGAATTAAGGTTTGGCCTAACTCAATCAGCTCACAACCGTCGAACACTTGTAAGTTGTAACTAGTAATTTGGCGATATCACTAGTCGGCGTGGAATCTCAACATTAATATTACCTACGAATAAGATGATGAGCAAAACTGTGACCATCCAATCAGCAAACATGACATTACACACAACTCCAATACTTATTCCAAGCATCAGCATAGGCTGGAAAAGCAAAGCCAAATCATAATCTATAAGTGGCATGTCTAGTGTTGGGTTTCTAAGCCTCATATTGTAGTAAACAGTTGATGATGCTGCACCCATAATCATACCTGCAATTATCAAATCAAAGATATATATGAGTGTTGTAAATTCTGGAGTATCGAGTTCAGATTCCCACCGATAAAAAAGCATAAACACACTTACACTTGGAAATGGCTGTAGAAGACTTGGGATCAAAGCCAATGATCAAAGCAAGCATAGGGACAAAAATTCCACCACCTCCTACACCTCCAACACTTCCCAAAGCTGCTCCCAAGAATCCAACGATTGATCCCACTATAATTTTCCAATCAAATTTCATTTCCTGCTCAACCAGCCAGTAAATATAATACATTTCAGATATATACTATATAAAAAGAAATACCAATTAACCAAAACACATATGAAAATTAATGCATAATGTTATGAACTCACAGGCCAAACAGGTTCATAAGAAGACTTTCCACTTTCCCATAAGAAATCGACCATTGCTCTTAGAAATCCTTTTGTTTCTTTCTCAACAAACTTTGCTGGTTCTTTTTCTTTCAAAACTCTTTCAGCTAAACTGACATTGCAGATCATAACAAGGATACACAAGATCAGCCATGTTGCTGCAGTAACCAAAGAACTAGGCTTGTAGTTCACTTTTGTTGCCATGTGTGGAATGTGAGAAACCAGGAATGGAAATCTAGGATAAATGTTATGATGATTTAAGAACAATGTTGTGTTCCACTTTCCTCAACTTTTTTTTATTGTTTTTATTTGCTTCTACGAAGTATATAGTTGACGAAGGAAATCATGAAACTGAGAAGTGCATTTCTAACCCACATCTTATTTTTATATAACTCTTAACAAATAATAACAAATGCACACTTCTTAATCAATCCATCTCGATTATTAAGATAGCATATAATGTTCGTAACACATTTTTTTAGGAAGTAACACATTCTTTAACACACATATTGGTTAAAATATGACTTCTAATATGGTCGTGGTCCCAATGGTGGACCTCATGAAATGACTTGTTACAATCGGTTTCATTTGTTTGTTACTGTTTACAACGATATTAGATTTTCTTAATAACAATAAAAAAGGTGGATTAACTCGCTATACCAAGTTAACCTCAAATCTCCACCTTTAAACTCGTTTTATTAAACCACATTAATTAGTGAGATCAATTTGAATTTCAACCAAAATAACCAAAATAAGATGTTGTGACGTTGGCACTCTTCTAATTCAAATTTGGCTTTTACTCTCAAAATCCATAGCGAGGAATGTCACCTCCAACTGCACAACATTTTTTTTTTGAAGGGAATTGCACAAAATTTATTAACACTAGTATTAATTTTCACACCATTTCTGATCGAATATACACGAGACTGACAACATTTTTTTTGGTCATGAAAAGACAAACCACCTAAAATTCCCAGATACAAATGCCAAGGTTTTAGGTTCGAATCCAAATGAAAATGTTCAACCTAACAATATCGATATTGTCAGTTGAGCAGTGTCTTATTGACTAAACTAATGTTTTTTCATACAAAACTCTCGACAATGATGTTATTTTCTATAGAAAAAGAATATACTTATTTTCTAAAGGAAATAGTATTAGATTAATTTAAGGGTGCTAATTAGTCTCTTATAACCATAATTATTGCTTCAAATGCTGTTCCAAAGCTTTATTTTTGTTTTAAGATAGTATCCATTTCAGATGTTTCCACCAGTGTCAAGAAAAAGGCAACGATCTAGAGGAAGTTTCATGGAAGAAGCATTTTACGTTTTTATGGGAATCTCGTCGTTTACACTATTTTGGAATGATGGAATCTGGTAAGGATATGAAATCCAACTATATACTCCTACATCCCACAAAATAGAGTGACTCATTTGTAAAAGTAAAATTGTGTATTAATTTCCATTTTCAAAGAAATATTAAAGATAAATATTTAATGTCAATGTTTTACATAAACACACACGAACTTTATAACGGGCTATGTATGATCGAGGTGGGAAGCTTCATGGTAATTGCATTTGTTTCTGTCTTTTCTCCATCTCAAATTTTAGTAAAGCTTTTCATGCTGCATGTACTCTTTTCTCCCCTTCTTTATTTGGATTTATGCAAAATGATTTTTTCCCGTAAGCTGTGTATGTTTGCATTTTATTTAAGTCATTTTCACAAGTGAAAGTTCCTCAAATTAAACAAAAAAAAAAAAAACTACTCAAGTATTCATAAAACAAAGTAACCATTTTTTATTTTTGATTGGATATAAGTTAGCAATGAAACAAAAATTTCCTTTGCTGTTCAAAAATCTAGCAGAGCATAGCGGATTCAAGTTCTCGTAAATAAAAAAATCCTCTTAGATAAAGTTGTACATTCTTTAACCGAGGCATGACATATATAAGTACTAGTTTTTTTTTTATATGAATCATACGTCAAAATCAAACTCAACATTCGCAAAGATATAGGGAAAAAAATATTCAACAATGATACATGTATACTCCTTATTTTCAAACATTAATTCATCACTTCATTTTCTCTATATCTCTCTTCCTATTATATCATCAACCTATCAAATGACTCTCTCTACCTCTATGGGTGTTCACCAAACATTTTTCAAGAAAATACCCTAACTTCAAGACCTTTTTCACTAGTGAAAGAAACACAAAATACGTATAGAAAGAAACTTGATTCAATAATACAGAGTAGTTAATCATGTCTATGCACTCCATTCCAAGGTATGCCTATGTATATCTGAGCACACATGTATAATCATTATTACATTACATAATAACCAGTGAACAAATTAAAGAAACATGTCACGTTGCCACAAACTTACACCTCAAATACACCCCGAAACAGAGCCTCAAACTCAAATTCTCCACAAAATGATATATTACTTCCCATCACAAGGAAACAATATACATCAAACAAAAGCAACCACTTTGAATTTTTGTCCCTCTAATCCCTTCCACATGTATGATTAACAGCTTAAGGCAATTGTTGTGAAGACTTCAGCTTTGGTGGAGTTTGGCCCATCTCGCCACTACTGGAGTAGCTGCTGGTGTTAGATTCATGGCTGGAAAACACCGTCTTTCTGATCTTCTGCTTATCACTGTTGTACTGCACTGTGTCATACTCGCTACCAGATGAGGTATTAACAGTGGCGTGCCCTGGCTTAATTCCCTCCTTCAAGTCATCCAGTGAGACATCTCCTTCCAATGTTCTTACAATCTACATATCAAGTCATAAACAAAAATTTAGGAAGAACTTACACTATATGACATACTAGCATGTAGACAGGCACTGATGTGTCTGTTTTTCTCGAATGAAGTTATTGACAGAATTCTATCATTTAGTATTGTTATTTATATTTAAATTACTATATTTTTAATCCCGTTTTGAATCAGAATTATTATAGAATTCGATTTACTATGATCGATTTAAGGATTAGATAAGATTTGATTATAAGTTAAAATTAAGATTAGATCATATATTATTTGATTAGGTAAAGAAGGTTACAATTGTAAATAAAAGAGTTTAAATGCAAGGTAAAATTAGAAGAACAAAGTTAGACAAAATTTTGATATTTCCTTTATAGATGTATAAATATTTATGCAAGTGTTTGAAAGAGCTTATGATAATAGTGGATGATAAGTCGATAAACTACTTCTAACTTACTTTTCCATGCTCAGTTAACATAGAAATAACTTATATAAAATTTATATGTAGAGTTTCACTTCATTCTCATTTTAATTATTAATAACATCTTGCATCACCTATACCATAAGTGCTTAATACATAAACGCTTAATTAAATAGGCATAAGCATGGAATTAAATTATGTATCTTAAACATTGACGTTGATTAATACGACTTGGTCTTTGTATGAATCATACGTTAATAAGACTTGATTAATAAGCATATGCATTCAGTATATATTTGGTTCCTTGCGGGAGGGACACAAGAGTTGGAGTGATAAAGAAGTCACAGTTTGAACTTTGAGTCCCTCCATTAACATATCAGGTAAACTATTAATATTTGCTCTTTAAAAATATACATACCTGACTCATTTTAGAACGCTTCCTGGCAGAGTGACGAATGCTAGCAGCAGCGCAAGCTGCCATTCTTGCGAGTTCTTGAGGATCATAGTTTCCTTCCAAAAATGGATCCACCAAGTCGCTAAAGTTTCCATCCTCCTCGAGTCCACGAGTCAATAGTGGTCGAGCCTGCTCATATCACAGTTAAGTAATTCCCAAAAATTAATTGAGAAAAAGAAGTCATAAGATAAGTGATAGATTTAAAATCAAATACCAACCCAGTCGACTAAGCTATCGTCCATGGTAATTGTGGCATCCACAGGTCGCTTCCCAGTTATAAGTTCCAATAGCATGACCCCAAATGAGAAAACGTCAGACTTCTCTGTCAATTTTCCACTTGATGCATATTCAGGGGCTAGATACCTAAGTTAACATGAAAAAAATACATATTAATTGGTATATATGAAGCAAACCATATTATACATATATAAGTTTACACAATTAATAACAAAAAAAGTGGAAAAAACAAAAATTACCCGAAAGTTCCCATTACACGAGTTGATACGTGAGTATTATTATCAGATGTCAACTTAGCCAATCCAAAATCAGCAACCTACATTTCAAAATGCAATTAATAAGTAATAAAACTTCTTTAACATGAAGGGTAAAAATTAAATAGTTGAGATAGATTAAAATAAATAAGTAAATAGGAAGAACCTTTGCTTCAAAGCCATCATCAATAAGGACATTTGCAGCTTTTATATCACGATGGATAATGCGTGGATGACCTGAATGCATATGCAAATATATACAACAAGAAATTAAAAATATATATAACGAGAGAAGAAATAAATATAAATATAAAGACAGAGATCATATTAATTAAGGGGAGCAAGAATCTCACAATCCTCATGAAGATAAGCAAGCCCTTTAGCAGAACCAATTGCAATCCTCATTCTCGTCGGCCAATCCATGGTAGGTCGACCCTTTCCATGCAGATGATACTCCAATGTGTTATTGGAAATAAATTCATAGACCAACATTCTTTGGCCACCAGAAATACAATATCCAACAAGTGAAACAAGATGGCGATGATGAACACGACTAATGATGTCAATCTCAGCTTGGAACTCCCGTTCTCCTTGTCCGCTACCCGATTTTAAACTCTTGACAGCTATTTCCTTTCCACTCGGCAACACACCCTTATGGACATAGCCAAAACCACCTTGTCCTATCAAATTTGAATCAATGAATCCGTCGGTTGCAGCTGCCAATTCCTCATAAGTGAATGTGCCTTTAAGCCCTAAAGCAAGGCTTGGTGAGGGAGGAGGAAGAGGTGGTGGTCCGCCCGAATAATTCGAGCTCATGTCTGTACTGTTCATTCCCATAGGAGGAGGTGGTGGTGCACCCCATCCACCACCACCATTTGGACCCATTCCATTTTGAACCCTAACAACATGTTCCCCGTGCAGATCTCCATAGTAATTTGAGTGATGCCCACTAGTGTAATAGTTACTATTCCCTGCATTATATATTGAAATGTTAACAGTAGAAGAGAGAAAAGGGATATTAGTGATACAAATTAACTTCCATTAGAAAGAAAAAAAATTGAGTGTGTATTATAAATTCAATGGTAAGAGCTTGACTTGTAATCTTAAGGGGCATAGTTCAATTCTCCCAAGGGATGTTGTGAAATGGCAGTGCCACTTCAATTAATAACAAATATATACATGACACCTATATATAAAGAAAAATTACGAAGGTTATGATTTTGGCACCTTTTCCAGGAGGTGGGCGTTCTCCATAATAGTACACTTGCTTTCTTTTCTTCTTCCTGCAGCAGACAAAGCAAACGATGACCAAAATGATAAGAGCAACTGCCACCCCAATCACTACTCCAACTATTGCCTTAGCGGTATCATCATTGTTATTGTTATTGCTATTGTTGTTGTGATTACCATTTGAGTGTCCGGTTGGTGGTACTTTGTGTGGAGGTGGTTGTGAATTTCCGGATCTATTGGAGGCTGGTGGAGGATGTCCCGCTACCGGAGTTGGTGAATTTCCGGATCCATTGGGGGATGGTGGGGATGGTTTATTTGATGTAGGTGGTGGAGGAGAAGGTTGTGATTCTGAAGGTGGTGGCGGTGGCGGTGATTCTGAAGGCGGTGATGGTGGTGGTGATTGTGGCGACTCTTCTGGTGGAGAATCTGAAGGCGTCGAAGAAGAGTTATCAGAATCAGGAGGGGAAGACATTGTTCCTATTCGTTTATTTTCTTCTCACAGATACATGTATGAATAAGATCCTTTAGGGTTCCGGCCAAAAGTTCTATGTCCGGAATGAACACGCCGCCGGAAACACCGCTTTTGATCAATGGTTGGGACCCCTGAAAATAAAAACATGTATGTAAATGCATGTTATGGTAAACATCTAAGTGTCAAATAAAGGGGCATGCATTTGTAATCAACCTACGTACTAAACTTAAAACATAAAATCTAAATACCAAGTTACTAATCTTCTATGATACTTTTTTTATTAAGATCATCAAGTTCATCATCATTAGTATACATTCTCCCCACCTTCTATGAAGGGTTGAAGAAGATGTCCAATGATTGAGAAATTTGGTAATTTCTTCTTAGATGTTAGTAATTAAGTGTTTGTTTTGATGTTGTAAAGGAAATTGAAAGCAAGAGAAATGTTTTTTTTAATTTATTTTTTGATTGATGATGAATGGAGAAAAGATACCTGAGATGACGGATAACAGGGGTTCTCAACAAAAAGAAAAGGAAAACATGGTCAGACTAAAAAGTACGTAATACCAAAGGAACCAATTGTTGTCTTTCCTCAATGAACTCCTACAAAGGAGGACCTCTATCTTTCTCAATCTGTTTCTGCCACCTTTTACTTCGTTTTAGTTTGTTATAGTTTTTACCATTTTTTGACAGGATATAATTAGATCATCTAATTTTTGGCCACAGTTTACTACAATTTAAATTATTCTAGCTCACAACACATATTACCTGAAATAGGAATACCAACCAAAACTTACACACAAATTTTAGCTAAAAATACACATTAAAAACTTCATTTAAAAGGCTTTGTTTTCAATGTGATGAAATGTAATTCTGTACTGGTTTTTCACAAGAACAACTCATTTTGTCTAATAATTTCTGGAAACTTACATGATTATACACAAAAATTCTTAACTTAAAAACAAAGGATGATAATGAATTGAGCTAAAATCAAATATCACACAATCTTGTGCATAGCTAGGTAAATTTAGTTGATGCCAATTCTTTATCATATATATAGAATGGAACGTACAGAAAGAGTTATGAAGTACAATTTGAAATAATTTAAACTGTGTAAATAGTATATTGATATCAAACCCTTCAACAAAAACCATTATACATACACAAAAATAAGAATGAAAGATAAACTTGATGTCTAACAACTACAAACCAGAAATTAATTTAACAACTCTATTTTCACCCACTAGGAGTTCTATGTTTGAAAACTAACACACTTCATGCTTCCAAATCAGTGTTGTTAAATGGAGGCCAAGACGCCGCAATGGTGGAATGCTGTGCCGGATTTTTTGACAACCGCCATATGGATTTTGTTAAGGGATGTCCGCCATGCGGCGCCGTAAGTCACAATAGCATGTTTAATATGGCGACGGATTTTTGGGATTCCACCATACTTGACCATCCGTCATAAACAACAATGTTTCAAATTCATTTTGTCGAAGCTATGTTTTTGTTAGTCATAAGTTTACCAAAATAAAAGAGTGCTACCACAATTCCAATTGCAATATAAACATAAAGATGCTGAGTTGGTTGAACTCAATAGGGGCCAACTAATAATGAGTCACACATTGAGTAGAAAAGGAAGTTCAGTGTGCTACTTAAGTCATGAGACCCTCTTACCTAAACTAATGGATTAGTCTTTTGGATTGAGTTCTCCTCGTGAGCTAAGTCATAACAATTAGCACTTTCATTGAGAGCTTAAGCACGAGGTGACATTCGCACTAAGCCCACGATATGCTTCCCCTAAAATGGCAAAATCTGTCTTTTAATTATCAATCCACCCCATCATTGCATAATTTTCATTGTAACCCATGGGGATGCATCATGCAAGCTTGGCCAAATCAAGAGCCTTCTGTGACCAATTCTTAATATTACTCTCCCAACCAACCATTACGTGTGACATAAGAAAGAAAACCATGAATTTTCCTATGTTCATGAGTTATGAAACACATATAAATTTCTAGGATTGGATGTGTACGACGACACTCGTCGGTGGCCGAGACCTGTTTGACACTCGTCGGTATCCCAATTTTTGGTCTTTGTTCATACACATCTAGAAGAGTTAAAGATGTGTCGAAACACTGATAATAAATGGAGGATAAAGACGTTAAATTCAATTACATTATTTCTAGCTTTTCGATAGTAAAACTATGATATCTTATTTTAGAATTGTTTATTGTAATGAAACAAATTACTCAATTTAATGTACATATATGTTTTGATTCTGAATTTATATACTCCATCCTCTCATGCTAATTGTCACATTTACCTTTTTTCTCATTTTAGAATAACAATACAACATTTATCTACCCAGAATTCTGAAAGAAGTTGTACATACCATTGCCAAGCGGGATGAGCATGCAGTGGAATGGGGAAGGCAACCTTGTCTGGTGGTTCTGGCGGGAGAATTGGTTTCGGGGTTAGTTTCATCTTGTGGAAACAGAAGCCAATAATGGCGGTGATTCGAGTGGAGCATCTGAATTTCTAATGGCATTGGCACCATGCATGGTTACTTGTGTGAGACTGGGTATAGTATGCAATTATCCAGAGACGCTCGTTGAGCGGGTCCAGAAAATTAAGACGATAAATATCATATCATATTACTTAGAATCAGTTTGGTAATTTCACACATATTAAATAATATAATTAATTTTTGTATAAAAAATTATAAGTTAAAAGAATTGAAAAAATGCACGAAAGGAAAACAATTAACTTTAACGTTTCATTTTATTGTAAAATAATTTATAAATTGAAACAATTGTTTTTAGGGGTAATAGTTTAGTCTCTGAAATTGTAATGAGTAGTCAAAGTAGTCCTGAGTGTTGTAATTTATTGTATAACATTTTTTTGCATGTCAATGAGCGCGGTTTGGAAGTTCAATCATAGTGAAGGTTATAAGGTTACTAGAATATATCATTTGTTGTCTAATGTGGATTGATTAGAAGTCTCAGGCATCACGTTTGGAGGTTTCTTTGTTTAGTTGGCGTTTTTTAAACAATAAGATTCTCACAAAAGCTTGAAATTCTTGATTCAGATTCTAGTTGTGTTGATGGATGCAGGTTGGACTTTGGAGGAAAGTGTTAACCATCTTTTTATTAATCAACTTCCTTGTCAGACTGGTTTATAACAACTCTGTCTGTCCCTATTCTGAACCATCGGAATCCTTTCTACATTGCAATAGAGACTGCATAACCTGAACTCATCTATGGCACCTCTATTCAGTTTTTCTCCTATCTGAATAATGCCGACATCTTTGCTGTTGGGGCGTGGTTGTCTTGGAAAAATCGGAACTCTAGCTACTTTTTTAATATTATCTGACAGATCTCACTTAAATTGATGAATCATGCTAAAACCATTGACTGTGACACACAATAAATTTCCATTTACCATCGCAACATTTTACACACATAATATGTTAAAAACTAAGTATTATAATAACAACAAGGGGCAGTGGGAAAAGATACTAAGATACATGCATGGAGCAACCACATCCACAAGTGCAATGATAGAACAGTAGTGGCTCATATCACATTATCCTAATGAAAATCAAAGGAAAAACAGAAAACCTAGCCAAAACACTGATCAGCAGGGAGAGGACCTGGAATGTAACCTTGTTGAAAATACTGCAAACCAAAAACAACAACAATAGCAACCAATGCCAAATATGACAACCCTTCAACACCACCCAATAACCCAAAAGGACCATTAGGAAGACCAGAACCAGTTTTATTTTTGGTATATAAAGACCAAGCAACAATTCCCACAACGACAAGGTAACTTACACCTTCTAATGCACCGATTGATCCACCTGGTCCTGGTGGAAGACCACAACCAGTTGTTTTGAGTGTGTAGAGTGACCAACCTATAACTGGAGTTGAGATTAAACCACCTGCTATTGCTGCTATCTCTGTTGGGCTGGTGTTACTGTCGCTTCCTTCCTTTGCCATGCCTGTTATTTTGAGTTTGAGTCTTACATGGTGTGATTTTGGCTTTCTAAGTGGGTGACTCAAATGGTTTGTGTGTATCTTTGGTGTTGATATTGGGGAGAATAGTAACATCTTTGAGGCTTCCATGGTTAGAGAACTTGCTATGAGAGTGAGAGCTTTTGAGAGTGTGCTTTAAGAGGTGGTGGTTGTCGTTTTACAGTGAGGATAAGATATTTGCAAATAGATAATTTCAGAATAAATGACCGAATTTTGTCAACAAAAAAAGAAGAAAAGAATAAATGACCGAATTATATTGTGTGTATTTTGTACGAAATTGAACTTTTCAACGTTATATTATATTTTAAATGTCAATGTTATAGTCAAATCAATTATCAATTGAAGAGCTAAGAGACACAGGAAGAGTTCAAACTCTAAATACTAACATAAAAGTGTCCAAGAATAATTTATACTATCATTTATTTACGGTAAGTATGATTGATAAAAAGTTGCAGCAACATTTGATGTATTGAGATGCAAGTTCAAATTTGCAATTAGTTTCATTGCTAGACTCTTTAGAGAAAAAAAAAATATTGATAATTTTAAACTCAATTTTGTGCATCACAATGGTCAAATCCTACTCCAAATAATTAGCCCCTGCATATAATGCAAAGTAAAATAATATAATTAAAGATTACTTTTTAAAACTAATAGTTTTTTCACAATCGTATGAATAATAATTTTGCCTTGTTAAGTTATTTTTTGACACAATCTAAAAAACACTTTAGAAACTTAAACATACAGACCAAAAGTGAATTCTTCTATTTACCGTTAATTCTACAAACTTGCACTCATAATAACAAATATAAAAGACATATGCAAAAACCAAATATGACTAAACTAATTTCAGAAAAAGAAAGAAAGAAAAAACAATGTTTCAACATTCGGAACAAATCTACCTTGTTTTAAATAATGAAATCCAATGCAATATGAAACGACTCAGTGTTCCAGCGGTCATCAAAATTCACACCTCAGAGACAAACCAAATGACACAATACATATATACAATAGTATACTCCTAAAGGAACCTACTCATTTCATTTATGTGAGTTATGTTAGTAACATGCAAGGAAGTCGTCTCAGTACTCTGGAAAACCAGGCATTGTCTTAGACGATTGCAAGTGTCGAATATTTGGAGGAGCAGATGAAGGAGGAGCCGAAAGCGACCTCATAACAGAGCTTGAACTTGACGCAGAAGGACTGTAAAGTTGGTTTGAGTTTAGAGAACTACCAATAGCAGCACCATTTGTGACCTCTACCATGGGTTCAGGTTGTTGGTGGTTGCGCTGCAACCCATCAATATCCATTGACTCTAAAACATTCGGATTTTGATGATTCTGGGTCGCACTGGGAAGTTGGGATTGCCAAAACGTTGACTGTTGAATAGCCGTGGATTGGCTTGCACGAGCATTACTTTTACCTTCGGCCTCATTAGGCTTGTTTGGTTTAAATTCCGGCAAATTTTCTGAATCCAAAGAAGAAGTAACCTCTATAGCATCAACCTTAGTTGTTGAAGAACGTCCAGAAGCAATTAAGGTTGTGGGAAATGCCCGCTCCGGAGGAACAGCTGGGGTGTAATTAGAGGGAAGTAAATCATCCCAATTCTCCAGTAATTCTTTGTACACTTTACGGAGAGTGACTTCAGTAAGACCAGTTACTTTGCAAATTTCGGCCTGGGTTTTGCGTTTGTCTTCTAGTTGGCAAGCCAAATATATGGCAGCAGCTGAGATGCTAATTGGATTCCTGCGAGTGCAGAAGCATTTGTTGATCACAACGTCTCCTATGTGAGTAGCCAGTTCCTGAAATGCAATATAGGAGTCATTCTCAGACTTTTGTTTTGTAATATAAAGGAACAAAGTAAAAGAAAGCACCCTAAGAAGAGTTATTTAGGGAGAATATATTGCAAATTCACTACCACAAAGTGATCATTGGACATCCAGCCATCCAGGTCTAACTGATTGTCCACCCATGTAATGAGTAAACAGTTCACACTATGGACATAGAGACCTTCGCTCTGTCCATTACACAACCCTTTGGTTGAGAAAAGAACAAAGACAGCAATAGAAAATTCAGAACCTTGTAAAAGCAGAGCAGATATGTGGTGCCCCAATAGAAAAATCATAGAGAAGTATATACAAAATCTATTACTAATTGTATCATGGCATGATTTGCAGCTTCTGTTTTTACTTTATCGACACATTGCAACCGTTTCAAGATTTTCAAACGAAATAAGGTTAACTCTAGAAGTCACATTTTGGTGCAATTCCAGGTACCTGAGCAGATTTATTGAGCTGAAGAAGAGTGCAAAATCTTGGCATATGAACTGATATAGAATTGCTGTTAATAGGTTGACTTAGCTGCAAAGCTTCTCCCAGTATCTTGATGTATTTCCCGATTTCCTTTTGTGCCACATTGGCGGCAATTGAAATTTCCTGTCATTTCACAAGAGTTACAAATAAGGTAGTCAATATCGAGATTTTACTTGGGATCACAAAGGGGAGAAAAGCCTGTAAATTTTGGGATCCTAACATGAATTGTAAGATCCAAAGTGTTATCAATAGCAAATGGTGGAAAACAGCGGAACGCCAAAAATCTGCTATATGAAATAGCAGATAGTGGTACGGGCAAATAACAGAAGCCGCATAGCAATTGAAATAAGACAATTATACTAAAAAAAAGCATGCTGCATATAAATAATAGAGGAAATGAAGGCAGAGCATAGGTTATATACTGAAAGCTTTACGGACTACAGTGAATATAGGAGTTATACCCACAACTATATAGTTTTTCTATTATAAAAATAGGTCATGTTTGGCACACATGAAGATTTTCAGCTATTGCCGCAACATCAGCAAGCACATACTGGAATTGCGGCTGCTATTACGCTTATAGTAAAACTAGTGCAGCATCGCGGTTTTTGTAGAAGACTCGTCAAAATCTGATAGCACAGCTTTTTGACAACACTTAATTGATAAAATAGTGAGATTGTTAATTGAGTAACACGGATTGTAAGAATTGAGAGAATTAACAACCTATAAATCATTGGATTGTAATTAGTGTATATATAAATCCATACATGTGCATAAAAAAGAAGAAAAAAAATCCATCACAAAAAACACTTCAGCAAACTGAAATTCAAAATCCTTAACGTCATACACATCATAAGTCAAAAATTAAGAACTTAAGCTATAGTAACAAGTACAACAACTGTAAAACTAGGCAGCGATAAATAGGCAAATAGAAAGGCAGATATGCATGTCAAAGAGAACACCAAGTAGGAGAAGAAAAAAGGGAGAGATGTAAGGAAGAGATGTTATGAAGATAGAGGAAATGCGTGCAAGAGAGGAGGCTTAAAATCAAGAGAGAGATGCATGAGAAGGGAGACAACAAGGAGACATATGTTTGGTTGAATGAATGCTCATAATTGGGCAAGGGATTCCATTTTCATCAATAACAATAAGCTTTTTAGCAACTGGGTTGCAAAACCTAATCCAAGAAACTGAGTGGTGATCGAGCCCTAGGATTACCAAAAAATTGTCCAATATTAACGATTCTACGTGCGGACACTGTGATCCAACTAAATCACTTACAAAACTGATATATGGATTGCAAGGGGCTACAAAGATAATAAACTAATATGATCTCATTAGTAAATAAGATCACAATTTCGAAAGCCATTTGCAATATTATACTATTAGAAACGAACCATGATATGGTAATGGTATTTTACTATTTTTATAAACTATGCACAGATTTAGTTTTTGGTTTTCAGCCATAGATGCTAGTTTAGGCTGTACATAAGTTCCTAAATGAAAAACACAAACTTCTGTGAAAAGTTCAAATGCTGTTCGTTTAGGGAGTTGGCGTAGATGATGCTTCACAAATCCCTAAAAGTGGACGATAGAAGAATGAGTTCACATTTATTCTATGAAGCACCGATGCTTGCATCATATCAAATACATTTCTCGTATCTAATGCCGATACTTTGGATGCTTCCCTGATACTAATTATAGGTATCCAAGTCAGCTTTTAACAAAAAAAAGTTGCCCAGTCCTGATGTTGTTGAACAGTTTCAAGATACAACAAAACGGTTTCAATGTGGCTTGCCTAGGACCCTTTAATTATCCTAAGATCTAAACACATTACTCTTTGAATCCTTCGGCTTGAGAGTTACAAGTTCAACTCACAACTCTTCATCTTTTGTACTCTAGTCTACTCAAGTGTCAATGTGAACACAACATTGTCATTTCAATCAATCACATTTATCATCTTTAGGTTGTTTACATATTTGTGGCTTTAAGAGTTTGCTGCATATCTTCCTAACCAAAGTCACATACTAGCATAACAAAGTAATATCCATCGAATTCTAATTATACATTTATCATCTTCAATCAATTTTAATCATTCTAACAAAGTAACAAAACCAATTAAGGGATTTTTTGGATTGACTTATTTAAATTTATCTGATGAGAAAAGTACTTGTAGGAAAAACAGCTTATAACTTATATTATAAATGTTTATGCTATACATGATAATCGTAAGTTTAAGCAATAATTGAAAGGAGGAAAAAAAAGAAGATAAAACCTGAAGGGTTCTGGGTTCTTGAGCTTCACGAATAGCCTGAACAAGAGCAGCAGTAGCAAGAGCTTCAACACTACGATTTCTCAAACAAGTAGCAGAACAACAATCCCTAAACAACTGAAAAGCATGATCAGAAATATCACAATCCAATCCAAGTATCGACGAAACATCGATAATCTGCATATAAGCCCTAAGATTATCAACAACAACACTCGAGGAAGAATTAGTAGAAGATGATTCAAGAGTACGTTCAAGTTCCGCAAGGTAGCCCGAAAACGAGAGGGAAGATTGAAGGTAAAGCGGGCAGGGCTCTAATGACCATGTTGAGAAAGCGGTTATGAAGCCCGTGGGCTCGAATGGGTCTTCTTCTTCGTTGATTTCGGTGTTGGTTTGGTTGAGAGTGGGGGGAGGGAGATCTGGTGTGACGAGGCATAAGGGATTATCTTGGGCGCGCAGGTGGAAGATGTGGTGGGGATGGGATTGTCGTTCTTCTACGACGCGGCCGCATGATGTACATTCTGTGATTAATTTTCCGGTGGTTGTTGTGGTGCAACGCCCCTGCGCCGCTGAACAGTATGGGCACTTCATTTTTCTTTCTTTCTTTCTTTTGTTTCTCTCTTCCTCTTCTTGTGTTCTCAATGGCCTCTGAAAAGTCAATACATACTTTTTAGCCAAAATTATGTCCATATCTTTTAATTCATTTTATGCCATTTCATAGAGATAAACTAATTTAACAATTCTTGACCAACAAAAAATTTTAAAAAACTAATTTAACAATTTATTTGATAAATGAACTTAACACTTTGAGAGGATTAGTCTTTGCGGCTATACGTAGAAAATACCTATTTACTTAAAAAAAGATGCTGTGCATGCTTTTTTATGGAACTTGGCAGGAAAAAAAGGCTAACAGTGAAACACAATCAATTTAGGCAAATAAAATGTTTAAAAACCAAATAGGGGAAAGGATCAAATGTAAGGGACCAGAAACATAGTTTTAGCATTCAGTGTTAGCTAGTAGCCTTTGGAATGGTGTTTGATTTCAAGGACTTCAAATTTTTCTAAGAGTTTGATTCAAACACAAACCTTTAGTTTAGTAGATACTTGAAACTCATCTAATTGAAACGCTATATAGACTATATATGTTTGATTTTATTCCTTCAAAAAAAGATGTTTGATTTTATTCATAAGGTTCTATACAGGGTTTGGAGGAGACGAGATGACATTTATTTATATATATAAACCACACATAAATTCAATTCATACACCCAATAAAATATTTGTTCACCAAATAATAATTAAAATATAATTAAATAAACTTGTGCATTTAGCATAGTTGGCTGTGCCTACAAGAAAATATAGTCAGTTGAATTTGTACGACAACAAACGTGGTTTTAATTTACTACTGCTTTTAAACTTGACTGCAAAATTTGAAAGAACCACAACCTATTAAAATACATAATCATCTTGCTTATCGAAGCATGAAAATCTAAGTAGGGCTTTGCCCACCACCGTTTCTTCGCAATCTTTTGATAGCACTTCCAAGCACAAGCCAGACCCTTGACTGCTCCCTAGAGTGGTCTTTAAGCACGCCGCATCGCTTCTTTTCCTTTCTCAGCTTGCTTAAGGCTTTTACTAAATTCCTGTGCTCTCTGAAATAGGATGGCAGTAAATACATCAGGCCATAATATACGCTCTAGTATGAACATATTTGAATTTAAGACTAAGCTGAGGCTTCATCACATATGTTACTATCAATATATTTCTCAACAGATAACACCTTACTAATCATACATTCATACTTATTAAAAGGAAAATAACAATAGTTACCAACCAACTCGCTTTTTACGCAGAAGAAAACATGTTGAATATATAATAAACCCTTCAACTAATTGAGATTAGAAAATGTCGATCAGTTTATTTTAAATAAACTAGCATAGTATGCAAGCTACCTACATTTCATTTTTGACAAAAAAGCTACCCTACATTTAAAACTACTATTCCCTCTCTACTTCGCTAAATACCCCCGAGAGTCAAATGATGACCTAAAATATCTTTCTAATTTTTGACAGGGACTATATTGTCCCTTAAAATGTTCCCAAAATGATGACATACTACACATCACCATCAAAAACCTAATTTTAATATGGATGTTCGAATAGAGGACTCGGGTGTCCCAGATTATTTTTCTTGAAGA
>Ga0228710_1003263_pt1 | contig 25863 bp, 8 predicted proteins | sample MedpolnodulmetaG_FD_177995 | JGI IMG/M metagenome (GOLD analysis project Ga0228710, IMG submission 177995) | Root nodule microbial communities from Medicago polymorpha collected in Santa Monica, California, United States - pink nodules | ecosystem: Host-associated > Plants > Roots > Nodule...
TTTTTGGGTGTGGTTATTAGTCTTAGGTAGTTACGTTTATGATAGAGAATACTCCTTTGTTTAATTATGAAATTATTTTTGTCAATGATTAGACAATCCACCTAAATAATAATAAATATCATGTCATTTTTTCAAAATAAAAATTATTATCCTTAGTGCATGGGTGGTCCAATTGATGCATTCTATGTGGATATACAATTTGATATACTTTTTATTATGACGTTATACAATTTGATATGATATGGTACATAATATGCTTGCATCTTCGTGGAAATGATGGCAAGTTGAAAAATATTTCTTCTTCCTCTCATCCATATAATTTGTTGAATTCAATGGGGATATAATTATTGTTGTGTACAAGTGTGAGTTATATGCCCCATATCGGATAAAAGAGTAAAGGTTGAACACATTATAAGTAAGAAGACTCATAAACCCATAGCCTTGAGGTTTTGGGTAAAAGTGTGGCGTCTCTCTTGCAAGTGTGGTTGTTCCAGCCTCGAAGTAGACGGTCTCCCAGGCTCCCCTCATGACCCAACAATTATAAACAAGGAATAATATTCGTTATTTATCGATGATATTTTTATAAGTTCAGAAAATCTGGTGTTTAGATTTTTAAAACAAAAATCCAAACCATAATTTAGAGATTAACTGCTTAACGCAATTCCAATTTTGCTTGATAGCTCCAAATATCACTTATTTCACTACTAAAAAAACAAAAATTAGTGAGGGATATTTAGTGAGGGAAAACGTGAAATCCCTTTCTAATTCCGTCACTAAATTTTGCGACTAAGGAATTTATGAGGAATTTCATTTTTTCCGTCACTAATTTCCCTCGTTAATTTTGTTTTTTCTAGTAGTGTTTATTCTATATATAGTATTTGTGGGGCTAACTAACTTAACTTACTCTTATCTTGCCACATTTGTTACCCTTATGTCTGTATATTTTTATTTACTAATTATACATGGCGTGTCAAGTTTAAGCTAATTAAGTATGTTTTGTTGTGCTAGCTCAATGAATCCATTGATTTAAGAGGTACTAATTTAGAAGAGAAACAAAAATTACTAGCATATAAACTCTAAATTTTCGTCTTGTTAAATGGGTTGGTCCGACCTAACACATTTTTAGTTTGATACGTTAGGCAAGGGCGGATTGATATGACAACTCAAGTAGCATTATCAATTAAGATTGAGCTGCATTAATCAAAATTTTGACCTAAAAGTTTTGGTGCATCCACCATATAATGTTTAGAGAGCGTGTTTAAAAAAGAGTGTTCATATTATTCTTCGTATTGAAAATAACCTCAAACTTAATTTTCATGTAGTGACTTATTTGTCATGTATCTTTTCCTCAGGACTTAATTGCAGGAGGGACAGAGAGCTCAGCAGTAACAGTAGAATGGGCAATCTCTGAGCTGGTTAAAAAACCAGAGATCTTCAAGAAAGCAACAGAGGAGCTAGATAGAGTGATAGGAAAAGATAGATGGGTTGAAGAGAAAGACATTGCGAATTTACCTTATGTTTATGCAATTGCTAAGGAAACAATGAGGCTACATCCTGTGGCACCATTTTTAGTGCCAAGAGAAGCTAGAGAGGATTGCAAAGTTGATGGTTATGATATCCCTAAAGGGACTATGATTCTTGTCAATACTTGGACAATTGCAAGAGATTCAGAGGTTTGGGAGAATCCATATGAATTTATGCCTGAGAGGTTTCTTGGTAAGGATATAGATGTAAAAGGACATGATTTTGAGTTGTTACCATTTGGTGCTGGTAGAAGAATGTGTCCTGGTTACCCTCTTGGTATTAAGGTGATTCAAACAAGTTTGGCTAATTTGTTGCATGGATTTAATTGGAGACTACCTAATAATGTGAAAAAGGAGGATTTGAATATGGAGGAGATTTTTGGGCTTTCTACACCTAAGAAAATACCATTAGAAATTGTTGTAGAGCCTAGACTTGCTCATCATCTTTACTCCCTTTGAGTATTTTCTCTACTCAGGTTTTGTGTTTAATAAGGTTGAGAATAATTGGATTTGTGTGAGTTTAATGTCATGATACATACTTAATTACAAGAACAAAAAAAAAATGTAGGTATGATAATGAAGAAAAAAAATGATGTTGGATTGTTGGAGTTTACTTTAGTAATGAGTGTAGTAGTAGTATATCCCTTTGTTAACTCTCTCTCTACTAGTTCTCACTTGTTTTTTATGTTTCTTAGACAATTATTGCAAGTTAAACTGGATTGATTTTCTTTTACATAATTGTTAAAAGGTTCCTAAACTCTAAACTATGTACATATTTCTGAGAACTCAAAATTAACTTAGTAACTGTGCTCCCACTCCTAGAATCCTATATAAGAAGATAGATTTGATTACTAGAGTAAACGTAGAAGATGAGGTAGTAACCATAAATGCAGATTTTGATTCTCAAATTCTAACATTTCAATGATCATAATCAACAAAAGGAATAAGCATGTGTTTGGCCTAGCGGTATAATGGACGCTATTGCATGTTTAGTGAAAAGCTTGAATGTCTATCTTCAGCAAATCACAGTGACATGGGCATTGCGACTCGAGAATCATGGTTTCAACGTGAAACCAAACAGGCCATAAGGGTCATAAAATAATCGATTAGGAATAAATTTAAACTTTAAAGCTTAAATAATGTCACATCTTGTTGCTTTTATGGGTTACATGTTCAAAAAACTTCTATAATAATTTAAACAAGGAAACATGTCAATTGATAACCTCACAACTAGTACATAAGTTTTGAGTGGAGATGAATTTGTGACATGTTTTTTGTGACATGGAGAGGCAGTCATGTGACATTGGTTGTACGAAAAATTCAGAGGTTAGTTGTCAAACTCCTATATCACCCTACCATTCTACAAAAAATCTCAAAAGTTAGGATACTCTCCACAAGTACCCATATTCTCTTTTCCACAATAGGAGTACCTATTAGGTACCGATGTTTAAGGTGTTGGGATACTGCCATTGTGGATGGTCCGATCTCGCTGTATATCCACCAAAGACACTATGCAGCGATTCCCATGAGTCACAAAGCTTCAATTGCAAACCCAAAAAAAATGCATGACGTCTAACACCATGATGTAAGTTAAACAGAACCATAAAATGACAAATTCTAAAAAGTTGAATGAAAAACATAATGATAATAGTGATATAAAGTAAGACGATCATAAAGACAATAGTGCTGTTGGTCTACAAAAGTAAATAATGCATTTTTTGGTATTATACTCATTTCTAGTAGACAATTATTGCTGCTGGTCACCAAAGTGGAACCCAATCGATGTGGTCCTTTTCCCCAAATTTAACACCAAAATATATATGCAGTGAACAAATTTAACCCCAGTCGATCTGAATTCTAGAGTGAAGGTTTTTTTTTTTTTTTTTTTTTTTTTAAAAGAAGGTTTTATGCTTGTATTCAATGTTTTAAAAATCGGCCGCTGCAACAAGGTATAAGTAGAGAACAAATTTTTGCTCAAAAAATGTAGAGAACAAATTTATTGTCTTATTTGGTTTTTTTTATGTTGTCGTCTTTTTAAAGACATTCAAACCTTAATTTATTAGTGGTGAATTTGATTTTTTTTAAAGTGACAAATTCATTACAAAATTATGAAAAGAAGAAGAAACAATTTAAATTAAGTTATTATACATATGGGTGTGCAAAATATCCGGTTAACAGATAAAACCATGTCCAAATCCAAAACCATATCCAAATAACCGGATATTTACACACAAAAATTTAACCGGTCTATTTTAAAATGGTCTGTCATCCATTTTTATAAATTCGGTTTTTTTATTGAATGTCCAGATCTATAATCATATATTTGTATAACTGTTTAACAATATTTTTTTTCCAAAAAAACAAAACAATATTTATATTTTTATAAAATAACGATATTTGTTTTACAAAAACGAGACAGAGTACTCAATGGTTCTGAATCCGTGTTCGTTGAAAGAAGAATGAAAGATAACGAATGCAGTAGCAGTATAATCAAAACAATAGGACGAAGAAGGAAAGAAAAAGTGAAAATTTAGTTTGAAAAGTGAAATTAAATTGTGCCATTACCATACAGAAATGAAACAAATCCAGTTAGTAAGTTTCAACTTCTTCAATTATCATTTTCAATAATCACGATTCACACATTCATTTGTTTCCAAATTGTTGGTTTGTGATAAGAAGATTCCTGGAAATGGAGCTTATTACCGAATGGATGGAAATAACAGGTTAATAAACCGATAAATAACTGATTTTTTATTTGGATTTTGAAAAAATTCGTATATTTTTATAAACCAAACCATATTCATTTATAAACCGATTTTGTAAAAAAAAATTGGTTATATATCCGTAACCATATTCATAACCGGTTGCATAACCGGTTTGTAATAAAATACGGTTATGATTATGAATCCAAATCCATAAAAGTGGTTTATATATGGATATGGATTGGTCGGTCATAATATCCGACCATGCACACCCCTAATTATACATTATGTGATATTATAAATAATTTTAATAAAATTTGTGAAATATTGTGATTAATTCACACCAACAGCAGAAATCGGGAAATCTATAAAGCAAACACTATTTAAAATTTGTTTGTATTGATGTAACAAAGGATTAATCAAGTTAATATAGAGGTCTTTCATCGGTTTTCATGAATGCTTATCCAAAAAATATTTTAATGTAGAAGGACTAAATCAAATGCCACTCTACAATTTAAGAGACTAATTTTCTATTTCGTATATCGAACCTTACAATTTTAAAGACCTAAATGTACATTTACTCCGGGATAGTGTGGATGAAATTAGAAGAAAGCATAAATATGAGTACATTTACCTATCTTGATCATCCATGCTTTTATTGGCATACTAACACCGACTCCGCCAACAATTCAGGCACTTGATAAGTGCACAAAAGTGTTACATTTCGTATGTTAGTTTAGACATTTTAGTGACTTGTTCTGAAAGTTATCTATGGAAAAGCTCCCAATTTATGCATTTATGTCATTTATGCTTTATATTTCTTACTCTACCCTTTATGTGCAGGAAAATACAAGTAAGGACCAAAAAACAGCCAAAGTACAAAAGTCAACTCGCTTTAAGCGAGTTTCAAGTTTGGAGCAAAATTCCTCCAGAGCCAACACGCCTAAAGTGTGTTTCAAGCCAGATCTTGCAATCAAGCCAACTCGCTTTAAGCGTGTTTCTCGCTTTAAGCGAGTTTTGTCCAGAGCCAACACACACTAAGCGTGTTGCAAGCGAGTCAAGCAAAGCTCAAAAGGATAAGGACACGTGGAGCTCATCCATTAGAGCAGAGCAGATTTCGTGCAACTCGCTTTAAGCAAGTTTCTAGCTTAAAGCGAGCTTTGTCCAGAAGCAGCCATATAAATAGCTTTCTATCTCTTTACAAAGGAATTTTTTACTGTTTTATTCATTTTTCTGGTTTTTAGAGAGAGAGAGAGAGAGTAGGGCATTTCTAATGAAAGAAACACAAAGCAAGGGTGTTAGGAGTAGATTCTTCCCAAGATTTGTTGAAACATCATGAATCTTAGCATGAAATCTTCATCTTTCTTCTGTCTTTTGCAAAACTTTCATAGACATATGTAGTTACATCTACCCTTGTGGGTTTTGAGGTATTCAAACAAACTATTGTGTAATCTTTGATCATTTAATATAAGGTTCTAGCTTATTTATTCAATATTGTTATTATTCTTGTGTTTATTGTTATATTTAAGATTTGAAATGTTATTGAAAAATACTTTTGGATCTAGGGTTAGAATAATAATCTATCAAAGTTTTTATTCTAGACAAAGGGTTTAAGTTTTGATAATCACTTTGTAATCAAGAACTTAATGCTATCAGATTGTTTAATAGATTGAGACATCGTCGATTAAACGATACGATTGAACTCATGAAATTATTTAGACAAAATAATGATTGAAACCATGACATTATTTAGACATGAATAATGTTCTTGAGTGATTGTGATAATATTGTTTAAAAAGCTAGAATCCGTTATTTGATCGTGAGATTGCAGTTGTTACGCTTGGTTGATTAACTCTAACCCCAAGCAAAATGGCCATCTCTCGTCTCTATTTATTTTTATGTCAAATAGTTAATATAGGTTTACACAAACAAACTTTTAAAATCAAACACTTAAGATGATAAATGTCGTTGAAATGCATATTGTATACGTTAGTCCCCGTGGAAACAATCCTAATATACTCACCTGTAAATAGAAAATTGACTTGTAAAAATCTTACATCAACAAAGCAGATGATAGTGGCCATCGAGGAAGGAAATCATAGTCTGATATGTTCCTAACTCTCTTGGGGAGTCGTTTTGGCAGATTTGCTTGAACATTATGGTTTCTTTTCTGCATCTCACCACGAATTGTTCATGTTGTATTATGACTCAAAATTGGATTTGGAAAAATGTTAACAATCGTGACATGATTTTTTAGGCAGTGAAGAGTATGTTTCTGGAAGCCAAATCGTGACACGATTTTGGGATAAGGTTGTAGTGTTGTACTGTGTATGAGACTTATCGTGACACGACTTTGGCAGGTTCTAGGCATTATATAAGCATTCATTGTTTATTTTTTTGAGTAGAGCTTCAAGAGAGAGAAACTAGGGAAATAAAAGGAGGTAACTTTAGGGTTGAGGGTCTTTGATGATGGTTCTCTTGAGAGGCTCACGTGTGTTGGGAAACATTTGTAAACACCTTGAGTGAGTAAAAATCATTGAGTGTATTGTTCATTGGTGTGATCGGGAAAAAGGTAGAAATTAGGGGTTGTTCTTTGTGAGCTTGTAAAGATAGTGGATTGGAGAGATTAATCTCTCCCTAGAGTAGGTTAATTTGGACCGAACTGGGAAAACATTTCTTGATGTGTTTGTTTCTCTTCTCTCTTTATCGTTTGTTTATGGTTTGTGTTTTTCACTTGATTCCTAGATTAGATCTAGGTTTGTTATTGTTGTTGTTGCTTGAGGTTCCTTTGATATTGATTATTATTTTCCTTTGCTCCACACATCTAGGTTTTATTGGTGTGATTTTGAGACCGAATTCACAATAGTCCACGCCTTCAATTTGATTCCAACCTAATTACTACTTAACACCTTTTTCAAATTATAAATAAATTATTGATTAAATTATCATTCAAGTGAATGAGAACATATATAGTGTCTTTGTTAGTTTGGTATGAGATAAGCTTATAGTCTGGATTATTATCAGCTAGTTAATGTTGTTGACCGATGATTTTATGGTTGCTATGATAGTTTACGTTCAGAATGTTGATAATTTTTTTTTGACACAATCATTTTCGAGTATTGTACAAAAGAGAAAATGGTATTCATTTAAATCAAATACAAATTCAAATTCAATATCACAAAAACAAAAACGATGAATCTAAGAACAAAAATGATGAATTCGCAGTATTCAAGTTTTCTATTTTTTTTAACGAAGATGTCTATAAAACGGTGAGATGTCTATGAATCTACAAAAACCACACACAACGGAAAATCAAACAAACATTGTACAAAGACGAAAAATCAAACAATTTTGCACCAAAATAAAAATGTGTGATTTCATCAACTGGGCGTGACCTAGGCCTATTAATTTAGCTTCCATAATTTGGCTTTTAGATAAACAACTTCCGTAACTCCTTAGCTATCTTTTTAGATATTCCACCACAAAAATAAACCACTCTCTCCGTCCTATATTAAGTGTCCGAGTTTGATCATAAACACTACTCACATAATTTGTTTTGATTGTATTTCTTTTACTAATAAATAAGAATAAGAACAAATGTTAAGATGTTAAATTTCTTTCATTGAAAATAATCAAATATATCAACTTTTTATAATTTTTACGGATAGATTATTAAATATATTAATAATCAAAATCATGCATTGACATGTGTGGAACATTTAACTGCATGTCTTAATATGAAACAAAGGAGTATGTATGTTTCTTTCACCTCTATAAAGAATATGTCTTATTGTTGTTTTTTTAGGGGAATGTTTTATTGTTGTTGTTGTTGAGGTAGAATGTGATTTAATGACATATTTCTTACTTTCTATGTTCTAATAGATTTAAGATTCTATAATCTAAAACAGTAAAGCACACTTAGGGTCCGAACGAAGATAAATGAGATTTTTTTTTTAAGGATCAAATGAGAATCTTGGAATGCACACGAGAGAAATGAAGGGTGAGATAAGAAAATTCTTTTTCTATTATTGAGGTCGTATACCCATTTCCTAATTTTATCTTGAAATCAACTCTTCTCAATTTCATTTTTTCTCTTCAAACACCCAGAAAATATCAAAATACCCCCAGCAGCAGCTAACCGCTGCTCGCTCTCCAACAACATTTGTCGGTAGTTAACCGTAGTGGGGAAATTTTGGTATTTTGGAGGTGTTTGGGAGCAAAAATGAAAGTGAGAAGAGTAAAATCTTTTTATCTTCCTATTGGTATACGCTTATGGGCCAAGCTGGTTTAGTGAGCCCATTCACTTTTGCCTTTCTAAAATTGAAAACGTATATCCACACACCAAATAATTATACCCCACATTTTCTAAATTCTCAAAGTAACCTTTCTCCACATCTTCTCCCTTCTTCAAATCTATCTCAAAACACACTCCTTATTCTCTTCCCGACTGACCATCTCTTCTCCTACATCTTCTTTCACCTGCCATGTGATTATTGTACACATGTGGGTAGGGGTTCATGCTATCTTCAATCAACACCAAAATTAACTCAAACAACGTTGAAATATAAGATGAAACATGTAGAAAGTGCTCATAAAACATTGTTATACAACAATGCACAAACACTAGCATATGGACCCTAACCAATCATAACACAAAAATGGAATCGGTTTTAAATATGAGCATAGAAGAAGTATGAGAAATTAAATGCATATATAATAATTTCTTAAAATAGTCAAGACACGCTCACGAATTAATACAAATGGAAACATTCCATATTCCATGATAAATTTCTAATCAGAGCCATTCCTATAAATCCGGAGGCTCGACTCTGTAAGTGAAAAGAGGTCCGTAGTAAAATAAAAACGTTTTTTTTTTAAAAGAAAAATGTTCTATTTAAATTTTTTAAAAGATAAATACAAGGTGCCGTATATATGTGATACACCCAAAGGTGAAAATCACTACCGTATACATGAGGAACCTCAAATCACCCTCCCAAAGAAACACCCACCTAACACCAAAAGCAAGGAGACTCAATTCTAATAGGCCTAAAACAAGACAACGTAAGAGGAAAAGGAGATCAAATCGGGGAAGAAGAAAAGGAAAGTCCGATGGGGTGATGATGATGGAACGTGTGGTATCAGAGAGAAAGAGAATAAGGAAAAAAAATTAGTGGGGTAGTACTTTGTGGTACTACTGGCCTATACTTTTTTTTTTTTAGGCTCATACCTTGGGGAGGCTCAGCTCTATTGAGCTCTTTGCACACCCCAAAATCCGACCCTATTTCCAATTTAATTTAATCCATGGGCTTAACAAACATAGGCTAAGCCTTGTAAGTCAATGTAGTAATGATTTGGTATTCATAATTCAATAGTTAGCAACTCCAAATGCATTAAACAAAACATTTTTTTTTTTTTTTTTTTTTGAGAAACAGACTTAAAATCTGAACTAGATACTAAATTTACATACCATTTAAGTGAGTGTTCTATATGTTTTTAGTTTGGCTTGGTTTGGTTGGTCAAATAAAAATGTAAACCAAATCGAATTGTACAGTAAAATGAGAAAGTGAATCGAATACATCCGAATCAAACAAAGTTTTTTGCGGTTTTCAATTTCAATCAGTTCGATTTGTGGTTTTTTATTGGGCCTATAAAAACCCAATTCCTATTGAATCTAATATTAATTATATGAGAAGTATGTTTTCCTCGTGTGATAAGTTTTGATTACACAACATTTCCCTCAAAATATATATTTTTCTTCTCTCTTTTTTTTCAATAAATTTTCTTTTCTCTTATAAAGCAGTACATATTATATTATAAGCAAAATAAGTTCAGCACATATTAGATTAAATTGGACCTACTGTTATTATTTTTTATTTACAATATCGTTCATATATAATATTAAATCCTATTATCAACTATGAAATAATAAAATGGATTGCTTAGGAAGGAAAGAAAGAAGACGTATGAGAGTTGAAGTTCACACATCATTATTAATTCAACTTCAACAATAGTATGTTTTTCTGTTTGTCATGTTAAAGGTCAAAAACACAAAAAATTGATTCTAGAGACTAAAATTGCATTCTTAAAATGTGAGCGATGGATAGAGAAAAACAATTTTCCTTCTATGATTATAATAATCAGAAAAGATATTTTAATACAAAAATTGGCTAAAACTATCATTAGTTTCTTATGTTGAAAAACTAAATATAAAAAACCAATCTTGCCACTTGTTGCAGATGAGTAATGACAATGAAGATCTGAGAAATTAATTCGGTGCTTCTGTAAAACAATTTGAAGATATTGAAAGCAATGTAGTGTTTAATATTAATTTCTTTTGCAATTTTCTTACAATAATGCCATTATAAATTTGTCACCTAGTTACAAAAATAAGTAAAATACACATGATCTTTTTACTTATTATAATAACCAAAATAATTTTCGTTGTTTGAAAATTTGAAACAATATTCAATGATAGAACATAAAAAAATTTCAGTGGGATAACTGTCAAGTATCATCAAATTATTTATTCAGATATGCAATCCGGCCACGCTAACGTAAAATATGAATTTATCCATTGACAAATTGCCAAATCTTCACCAAGAAATATTTTCTATTACATGATTTGCACCAACAAAGATTATTATATTCTTTAATGATGTTTAAGTTCTAAACTTCGTGGTAGTGGTGTGGATCTTGTGGACTAATAGAAGAGTCACAGATGCAAAACGAGTATTACATGTCTGCTAGGTCTTGTTCCTTAGAAAGAAAGAAAAAAACTGCTAGGTCTTGTGTGGATCATAATGATAATAGACAATAGTATGGGAGGAAGAATTGCAAAAATTCATAAATTGTTGCTAAAAGTCCTAAACTATGAAAAATACAAAAATTTAGTCTCTAAACTATCAAGAACTACAATTAAATTTGTTAATTGAAGGACTAAATAGTTGTTGAATTGAGGAATAATTTAGAAATTTTTAGTTGATTTTAATAGTTTATGTATTAAATTGGTGAGATGGTGATAATTTAATTAGGGATTAAGTTGATTTTTTACTCTATAAATTTTAATTTTAATAATGTAGAAAAACGCAGCTTAATCTATTCAAATATGGAGACCGGAGAGAAAAGTATTGAAACAGATAAATTTATTTAATTATTTTTCGACAAAAAAATTATTTAATTATTATAATTGAGAAACCAGTCTCTCAAATGTTTCCTAGCCACGGTCATGGTGATGGATATTGTGGGCTTACCTAACTTGTACTGTTGTACAATGTCGTTGGCAACTGTCGAGCTAACGTGAATTTTATTCCAAACTCATAATATTTGGAAGGCTTAACTTAAACATAGTCAAAGTGACATATGATAAATGCATATGTCTCATAAGTCCTAACTCAACTGACTAAAATACCGAAATTGTTATGCCTGAGGTCATGATCGAGGTTCGACCTCGCGTGCCTTCATTTTATGTGTGTGAGTTTTTGATGAATTTGTCATCCCGCCTGTCTAAAAAAAATGCATATGTATTTTCAAACAATTGTTTAAAAATAAATCATCATATCGTTAAATTGGACACGTTCACCTTAATTTTCAGTTGGGTGTTTGAGTTTTAAGTGGTACATTCGTTTAAGACTAAAGAAGATCGTGTTTAGTTAATAATAAAAATTCAGTTTAATTTGTATGTATTATCGATAAAAAAAATATTATACATGCAAATATCAAATTCCACCGTCACATAGATACTTTAGGAACTAATATAACAAAACTATATAACCGTGAGATATGATTAAATGCATAAGTATTTTTTTTTTGGTAGTAAAAGAGGGCTTACACACCCAAAAAACAAAAAAACACTAATATACAAATAATAAATATACTAACAATATGTATATATTACCGGTGTATAAGGATTTTTTTTTATTTTATTTAGGGAATGTTAACTCATTTCATTTCATCCAAAATAATAGAGCGAAAACAAAATGGAGGATGAGAGAAAGTACTAGGACTAACATGTAATATAGATGCTCTGGCAAGATTATAAATGACTATATTTATCTGTCTTCTAATATAAGTTAGAGCATAACTAGCATTAGATGAGAGCAAAGTCTTACAATTCGATAGTAAATTTACTAGTTCATTCACATAAGTGTTATTATTAAAGATTGCAATCACAATTATCTGACAATCATTTTCAAAAACTACCCGATTAAAGCCAAGGTTAAGAGCAATTTGGAGGACTTGTTATAAAGTGATAGCACACTCGGCTGCAGTTGTAACAAAAGGAAAGACCATGGAGTGTGCTTAGATAAGATTTCCAAGTGCTATTATGATAAAATCGATCAAAGTTTTATAAATATACTAATAATTAATATATTAGTAATAAATATTTTTTTTGTTAGAGAGCCAAAAACAAGGACATTGTCCACCTTGTGATTAGGTCAAAACTCTAATGTTTAAGTAGGCCCTGACTTAGACATTGCAATGACAACATCCCATATATATTGCATATTTTCAATGTGAATATGTTCAGCTGCTACTGCAAAGTGAGTGAGGAAAATAAGGTAACATAAATAATGATCATTAGCATATAGAACACATTATATATTGGTGTTTGGTAGATACTTGAATTGAACTCATTTTAGTCCAACTTATTGGCAACAAATATTCAAGTCACGATTTCATATTCTTTCCTTTTGCAATGCTACCTATTGAGACGAAATCCTTGTGCATTCTTTCCCATGTTGAATCATATATGTGGATTTTCTTTGTAATTCTACAATATACGCAGTATAGACTAATTCATATTAGTAAATCTTAAGAGTTTTGAATTCAATCTTCTTAGTGGCATGATGCCTAACCTTGTTAAATAACTGCTGCGTTGAACAATGCAGCTTGAAGATATTGATGATGTAGAGCACTTTTGATTTCCACACAAATTTGGCTTAAAAACAAACTAGGAATTTAAACTGGTTATGTCATCCGGTCATTCCACATGAGCCAATTTTTTTTTTTTTGGTTAGATAGACGAAATGACAAAGCCATTATAAACTCACACACATAAGTGGAGGTATCGGGGTTCGTACCCCAGTCATGGCATCCGGCCTAACAATTTCGGCACTTTGCCAGTTGAGTTAGGACTTCTGGATCATGAGCCAATTTTTTAGTATAAGAAAAATGGTTAACTGGTTTTTTTTTTATAAGTGGTTACTATCTTTTTAGTCTTTACAAAATTTAAAAATTTATAGGGATTAAAAACATATTTAACCCTAAAAAGTTTATTATTAAATAGATTATATTTAGGGGATACTCAAACTCATTAAAATTAGCTCATAAAATTATGTCAATCACAATATAATGTCTAAATACTGGCCAATTTTAAGTTGCTACATCACTAAAAAAAAACAATATAGCTCATAAAATTATGTCAATCACATTATAATATCTAAATATTGGCCAATTTTAGGTTGGTTCATCAATAAAAATAAACACTAGACCCTGAAATTTTTCCAAAGACTATAACTACGAAATTCAACACACTTAATGAAAAGATAACCTTATAGGATTACAAGACCAAATCTATAGAGTTTAGGTGCACACACAAAAAAACATTTTCGTGGTATAGAAAATTCTCCTATTCGACTTATGGAGAGTATTAAGCTTCTTTTCTTTTGGTGGTATAAAGTGAATCATTGTGCTTTTCATTGTAGTTTTTATAATTGGTGCTAAAACCCTTTTCTTTGTTTGGATAATGGCTAGCTTGTGTGCCACTTTGTTGACATTGTGTTGTATTTTTTGGCTCTTTTATCTGACACACCTTATGTTGGGTAGATAGTCACCTGATAGTAATATATCTCATTTTGATTTTTTCAAAACAAAAAAAAACATTTTCCCAAATTGTTAAATCATTTTTTTATTATTAAAAGAAATACATCATTAATACGCCTCAATATATCAAATATCCACGCAATCTTTTACGAGCTGCCCACCCTCTAAAATTGGATCCCAGCTCCAAAGTCAACTAATAATATTTGCTATCACACATTTACGGTTTGCGATCTTTCCTCGAAATTTATCCATAAAAATCATACTTACAACAAGACAAAGACTGCGCCTCACTCCATGATTAATAATTTGTTTTAAGGACATGTAAGAATTTGAAAAAGACTTGTATCACCATCATATAAATGTTAGAGGAGATTCATTTTTACAAGTAATGCAAAATTCTTGTCTACATTCCACACATCCTTAACGCTAGTTTTGTTTCTATGTCGTAGAATTGTATTCTACCGTGTATTTTACACAGTTCTTATTCAAAGCAAGTCAAGAACTTGTGTATTTTGGTTTGATGGCATTAGAATTGTGTTAAAAGACAAACAAATCAAAACAAAATACAATATACATAGTTGAATATGTGAGCAAATATTTCTCTAGCTAGTGGCATTTGATTTGATGAACAATAGTGTTATTAGTCTTTGGTTTGATTGTTGACATGTCACCAAAAGACAGCTGTAGATTCTTAATTTGTGATATTAGCCATACCACAAGTGATTTTCATTCACCGCACTAATGCTTGGGGTTGGTAAAGGAAGTTGATGTGCGTATTTTGATCCCTAACAAGATTAAGTCATGTTCAAAGGATTGAAACTTCTGATTTGTTTTCTTGCAATTTTAGGGACGGTCTAGAATCACAAAAAAAAAAATTCTTTTATTTTCCCCTACACTTTTAATTAAAATTTATAATTCATATTCATGAATGTGCAATCCTGTCCAAAAGAGAGTCATGAATTACAATTTGGCGTGCATAATACTTAAGATATAGAGCAATGTTATTTGAACAACCCTTTCTTGTAATAACTTGTTTGACAACCAAATTATACAAAGAAATTTAAGTAATGACACAAAAATCAAAGCAATAGAGAGAGAAAGTAAAATGACAATGTGAGTATGAGAGAGAAAGTTGTCACAAAAGTTGTCAAAAAAATGGTTGTTCAAATATCATTTCTCTAAGATATATGATAACATTCATTGATAACAAAAATGTTACTATTCAATTATTAGTTGATTAGTCTATGTAGTCGCGTGTAGAGAATAACGTTAAAAATAAAAATAAAAAACGAGTTATTAATCATAGCAACTACTCCTTCCGTTTTAAAATGAATGTCGTTTAAGGTTGTTGCATACATATTAAGAAATGTAAATGTTGTCTATAAACATGACACTTTTACTAAAATAGTCTTGTTAACTATTGGTGCATTTTCCATAATTATAAATTAAAGTAAAATGTGGTACTTTGGCGTGCATAGTAATAAGTAAGGGGTACTATTGAGAAAAAGTAATTAATAATGCGTTGAAAAGTAATAATGTCATTCATTCTAAAACAATTTCATTTTGTTAAAATGACATTCATTATAAAACGGATGGAGTAAATAATGAGATGGGGCTCACTTTCTTGTTATTGTTACTTCATTTGATAATTATCCATATACTTGCATTTCATCGATATAAGTGTCAAATCAAAAGGTTTTACCTTCTAGAGAAAATTTAATAAGTTTCAAATATTATTTAGTATTTCATCAATAGTTCAAGTTAACGGATAATATGTAAATATCATGAGTGATAATATTTTAAATTTATGGAAGTCCAATTTATTTGAAATTTGTCGAATTTATTAGTTATAAGTTACACCATTCACTTGACCAAAAAAAAAAGTTACACCATTCAGTAGTATTTTATCGAGCAATTGTGTTCAAAGATGTAGTGTTAAGATTAAAAGTTAATTCCCTCAACAAAAAAAAAAGGATTAAAAGTTAATATCATATAGATTATTTTAATGAAGTTATACAACATGAATGTCAGGTTATTTAGTGTCTATAAGATACATTGAAATAAAAGAAAAAATGAATAATTTGAATAATATAAACTTAATATTGTTTATATTTTGATCGATAATTAATTATTGTTCAACAATTAAATTGACAAAAATATGAAATTATTAATGATATAGCAACTAAGTGGTAGATACTCTTGTTGGTGGATATAAACATTTGTTGAAAGGGATCAATCTGTTAAATAAATTGCAATCATCTTAAGCAATTAATCTCAATAGTTGTGCAAGTAATACCTTAATTCTTTTAGACAAAAATATCTAAAATTATTAGTTGTGTAATAAAAAAATATTTCTATTTATTTTTTTATGAAAATATTTTTCATTTATCTATTGTGTACAAAGAGTTTAACTTTGATGCATCGTTAGCATAAAAGACTTTACACTGTCAACAAATAAAAAAAATCATGTATTTATTTTTAGAAGCATATATGATTAATGTCAAGCTTAGTTGATGATCTAATGGTTAATGATTTATTGATGGTGTAAAAATTCTTTACGATGATGAAAGTGTATAAGAATTAAATTAAATACTAAAACAAAACCATATATGTACATAGATTTTGAATCTACATCTACCACAAAATGGATGCCACGGCTTTGGAAAACCTAATCCTCAAAACAAAGATTGTTCACAAAAAAAACCATTTGTCAATACACGGCAGAAGTCAACGGCACTAGTAGTCAACAAATAATTTGGCTTATTTCACTTTCAATATCTACAATTTTCAAATGAATGAAAATTTATGACTTTGCTAAGTAAGAAAGAAAATAATGTCATAAAATAGATAGTAGAATGTTATTATGTTCTTCAATCTTCCTTTGCTTCTAACGTAAGGCACCATAACAAAGGTAGCAATTGTCAATAACATGGTGGAAAATCCGACGTAAAAACGAAGAAAAACAATTGACAATTAATTTGCATCAAATATAAGACTAAACAAGAAAGACTAATATGGAAATTTAAAATTAAAAAAAAAACTACTCAATAAAACAATTTTTTTTTTGTTACTTGTAATAGGTGTGAAGTATCAACCACTTTCATGCCATTGATAAATATTCGTTACACAACTTAATTGGCCACAAGACTCTCATAAAAAACTTGATTTCTACTCAAACTAACACAATTTGTTACTACATAAAGTTTATTATGTATACATATACATATGTGTGTAAATGTGTGAGAGAAATGCACGTAAAATTTAAACTTGCTATCTTTATTAGAAATGTGTACATCAGTCCCTTAAAACAAAAATGGAATTTCCAAAAAAAAAAACATCAAAATCAAACTCCAAAAAATGAAAAAACACCAACAAAAAAAAAAAACAATACTTGTGTATTGTGATGTACAATTAATATATTTAATTTCTTCCTACGTTCTTTTTTTCCCTAACTTTATCTATGATTATATTACATCATGGAAGAGAATTTAGGTTCAATCTTTCTAATATTGGCAAAGGTTTACTTCTTGTTGGCTCTGCTTGCTTTGCTTGGGTGAGTACAAACTAGTTCCAAGAGTCTTATACAGAGCAGTATCAGAGTGAACAGAACGAGACTTCATCAATGGCTTAACCCGGCGTCGATTGCTGCGACTTCTACGCTGAATTTGATGACCCTTTTCTTCATTTTTACTTTTCACAACACTTTTGTTGATCTCATTTTCATCACATTCATTTTCATTTCCTTTTTTATCCACATTTAGTGACACTTCAATATTTGTTACCTCAATAGGAGCTACATAAACAAAATGACCAATTGGAATGTCATTTAATTTCATGACATGCTGTAAGGTCTTAACAACTGTTCTCATTGTTGGTCTACTTTTATCATGATGACTTAGACATTGATAAGTCAAGATTGCTAATTTTCTAGCACCATCAATTGAGTATTGATCCTCTAGTCTTGAATCAATTATCCTTTCAAGTCTGTGTGAATCCTTCAATGATGGCCTTGCCCATTCGACTAAATCTTGCTCTCTTGGAGTTCTTTTTTTGTCCACTGATTTCTTTCCTGTTAATAGCTCTAAGAGAACAACTCCAAAGCTATATACATCACTCATTGTTGTCAAACGACCTAAAAGAAGGAGATAAAAAATAGAGTTAGATTAAGAACATTAATGAGATTTTTTGATGATGGGTAGCTTAAATATTCCCCAATAATAGTCAATGTGAAAATATGATTTTAACCGATGTAAACAGGAAATATGTAATGTCAGCCGTTTTTTTAATGATTACAATTGGTCCCTCATGTCTCCGAAAAAGGAAAAAAAAGTTGAGATTTTATTGTGTGTCGTCACAGTACATTTGGACCGTTCGATTAAGATCATATATAGTTCATATTTCAAGTTCCCTATATTCGATTTTAAAAACTGAAAAAAAAATAATAAATAAATAGACCATCCAATCTTGATCGGACTATGTAGAGGTTGTTAGCTTCATACACACCACATAATTCAAATCCCAAAAGTTGACTATAAGAGTATAAAAGATAGACACTTGTGATCATCTTAAAAAAAAAATTAAAAAAGGACAAAAAAATGACGAAAATTTTGAGGGACCAAAAATATTACTTATCTTATTTTAAAGAATAAAAATATATTTGAGCCTAAATGAAAATTAAAGGGGTAGGTTTAATTGGTTTTGACTATAGATTAGAATATACCTGTATTGATATATTCAGGAGCAGCATATCCATGTGTACCCATCACACGAGTTGTAATATGTGTTTGATCTTTATCTGGTCCATCTATTGCTAAACCAAAATCTGACAACTTAGCATTGTAATCCTGAAAAAGAATAAGTTTTTCATGTCACTTTATATGTTGCTTTTATTTGATCAACAAATATTGATAAAATGCATGAATATTGTTAGGCTCGTGAATGAATACTTACAGCATCCAATAGAATGTTTGAGGCTTTGACATCTCTATATATAACTGGTTTCTCCTCTTCATGAAGAAAAGCTAGTCCTTTAGCAGCACCAATTGCTATTTTGATTCTTGTTAACCAAGGTAAAGTTGCTAAATAACCTGCATTTTAAAAGAATAATAATCATTTTGTTAGAAAATAATCAAAAAACTTTTGTTTCAAATTTTTTTATTTAGAATAAAATAAACAAGCATTCACCTTTGAAAAGTTTTTCTTCAAGACTTCCTCTCTCCATGTATTCATACACAAGAAGTCTATGTTCATCTTCATAGCAATAGCCAATTAAGTTAACAAGATTGCGATGCTTCAACTGCCCCAAAAAGATAACTTCAGCCTATACAATACAAAGAAAAAAATTTAGAAAACTTTCATCATTTAAAAAGAGAAAAACTTTCATCAACCATCTTAAACTACTCGAACCAGACGAAACTACATGATCGAATCATAGTAAAGTCCGGTTCATGATTTAATCGGTTGAGCCGTCCAGTTTGATTTTTAAAACACTATTATAGATAATAATGTTGAATGGTTAAGAAAAATGCTTACCAACCACTCTCTATGGCCTTGTTTTCCATCCAAGTTTAAGGCCTTAACAGCCACAGCTTGAGGAACAAGTGTAGGCCTAAGTTTATCATCAATAAAACCTTTGTACACCTTTCCAAATCCACCTTCTCCAAGAAAATTTGATTTGTCAAAGTTGTTTGTGATTTCTTGGAGTTCCTTGCAAGTGAAAATATGAAGATTTGATCCCACTAATGAATTGGATAAATCACTCATGACAGAAGGTGATGAATAATCACTTAAATCAGATAGGGAAATTCTACTTGAACCTGTCTTTTTTGACACAAATTTTGGTGTTTCCAATGAAGGGTTTTTGTCCTTGAAACAACCAAGTACAAATGATTTCCATTGAATTTTCTTTGAAGGCATTTTTTTGATTAACTATATGTGCCGGCTCAAAAATATTTTGAGTTTGATAGCTTTACAAGTATATGCACAATGTGGTTTAGGTGGGTGGCTTTTATATACATTATTACATGACAAAGTCCTTAAAAGTTTCCTAGTAATTTTATAATTAGAAAGACTTTGAAAATGAAGGCTTAAACCTTTTTTTTTTTAATAATGAAGGCAGCTTAAACCTTATTTCATATATCCTTTACATTGTTAATTAATTATAATTGTTACATACCAAAAAATTAACTTTAATTAAAATTATACAATTTTGTTTAGAGCAAAATCATATACCTTAAAAATCACGTTTATAATTTGTTTTGTTTTAATTATTTTACGGTATAATTTTTTTACATCAATGTATCAGAATCAAATTGTAGTTATTAATTTACATTTGACTAATTTTGTTCTCCCTTTATCAAAAATTTAATTTTTTGTTTTTCCGTGTGGGCCAGTGATATTGATAAGATTTTCTAGCTTATGTCATTTGTTGCACGACTTGATAGTCCTTCATACCCACTTCATAAAAAATTTGAAGGACTTGTCCATATTTCTAATAAAGTAATGTAAAAGGTTTAACTAGTTTTGTGTTGAATATCATTTTTTTTGCTTGTGCTAAAATGTATTTGCTAAGTGGCTCCATGTGATCGAAACTATAAATAGTTTATTCCACTAATAGTTAACAACCTCGAAGAAGCTTCATCTATCTATCAGAATTATGTTGGTATAAACTTAAACTATTGTAAAGATTTTGGTCCTAATGGTTTATTTCACTAATAGTTAACAACCTCGAAGAAGCTTCATCTATCTAACAATAATTTGTAAAGATTTTTAAGAAAAGCATAAACTATTGTTGAACCACAAATTATCTCTCTTTTATTAAAACTTTTTTTCATAAAAAATAAATCAATATAACTATTTCATTTTCAGCATAAAAATACATTTTAACAAAATGACTTTTGAAAGAAGCTTCCCCGTAAACATAACTAAAACAATATAAAAAATTACTTTAAAACAAAATCGTAAACAAATGGGCCCTTAAATATGCAAAAGTTTAATGTAGATTAATATGCATAAATTACTGAAAATTTTAGCAAATTTATAATTTAACAAAAATAAAAAATCTAATATAATGAAAATCATATCAATATTTATTTAAGTAAAGTATATGAAAGTCTGGAAAGGATTTTTATGACTCACACGGATTTGGCGATATCATGTAAGGTTATTCTCACTATTTTCATCCATATAGTTGAGGGTGGATACTGATTCCTCAAATTAGATAAAATTGATTTGATTATATACTTGGCTGAAGTTTCTATCAAAAGTTTTAACTTTGTTGTATTATAAGACTTGAAATCTTCAAATCAAGATCTCAAACACTTATACATAATTTGTGATCTTAATTCCATTATATCTAATCTTATAACACAACAACATCAAAATTTCTTAGAGAAACTTCAATCAAGTATATAACCAAATCTTCTCATTCTAATATTTAATGTTTCTAATTGGTCAAAATATAATAACTCAATTATAAAAACACAAGTTTTCAAAAACACAAGTGGCTCTAAAGATGTCAAATGCGTCATTTGTCAACTTATTTATTTCTTTATTTAAATACCCCACTCTCAATTGTAGGGTTGTAACTTATCCATTCCTTACTATAGTATTTTCGACTATACTATTAGGCATTAGCGTATATGGGTTATATGTCTTTATAAAATAAAATAAAAAATCTCGTTTTTAACATTTTAGTACTCTTACATGAATATTCAGGCATTACATAATTTCCTAATACACCAATTTGTCAAATGACGTTGCATTTATTTGGTGTACAAATCTTATAATATTGAATAAAAGATAAAAAGTACATTGCCTCACCATATATTATTCATATTCATTTGAAAACAATAGACTGTAAAACCAAGGTTGCAAACTGCCACCATACGTGGCCGAACATAGTATTTCAAACCAATATATATATATACACACACTAATAATTTAATACTACACCTCCACTTGCTAGTAGATAAGATGGACAAATAGAAATAACAATTTTGCAAGGAGGCTATAATACAGCAGCAAGATAACTCTTCTTCAGAGAAAAATAAACAGCTAGATAACTCTGGTAGCAGCCGGATGTTATTCAAAAGAGTGAATACGTAATTTTCTATGTAAAAAAATAAAATAAAAAATCGAGACTTAAATTAATTTTTCCCCACAAAAATTAATTTTACTTTTTAATTTGAGGTGGAATTAGTACGAAAGTCGGAGCTGTGGAAAGGCGGTGGAAGATGAAGATTGGAGCTTCTCAATGGAGGATGTTGTACATACAAATACTCAGACGCTTTTAGTCTTTAATTGAATTGAGTGAGAGATAGTAAAAATAGTGTGTACATTTCTCTTGATGCATGGGTCCTTTTATTGCAAGGGTTTTCAAGAGAAATATGTGAGAAACTGTTGAGGTATTCACAATGTGATCAACGAATCACCATTTGATCTTCATGTGGTGTTAAATTGTTAAATGGTAACACATGTGTGTTCTTGTGGTGCAACGTACATTGTGTGACCCTCGTAACGGAGTCCATTTTGGATGGACTTGGCCTAGTTCAAAATACTTAAAGTCTATGTGAAATTTAAAATGGAACAGGTTAGTCAACAGTCGCGATATTAACTTGTATTATACGAAATTGGTTTTTCTTTATTAGGTTGTTTTGTGTAATTATTTAGTGTTAGGGTTCAACAAGAAAAGTGAAACAAATAACAGTGACAACCAAACTAACCAATTTAAGCAACAATAAGTTCAACCTAAGAACAAATCTAGAAACTATGTGTAGAGCAAACAAACACCAATCCAAAGAATAAGATAAAGAGAGTATATGAACAAACACATCAAGAATGTTTATCTAATTCGACCCAAATTGATCAATGACATGGAGAGAGAACAACTATTCAATCCACTATCAATAGATCTCTACAAGAGATACACAATATTTACAAGAAATTCGCTTCAATAGTTCTCCAAAAACAAACCTTAATTTCTACCATTTCATTTTCTCTCAACATTAAATGATAATCACTTAAGAAAACAAGAGAGAAAACGTTGATCCTTCCACCAAGAAGCACTCAACTTTTAGCTCCTAACTTTCCTAAGAATTCCTTCTTTTTGGTTCTAATGAAGAATGAGGTAAAACTCTGTTTTTATAAACTTTATATTACAGAAATTTGAATTATAGTTGTCGGGCGTTAATAGTGATTGGAATTGACCCCTCATGCGACATCCAGGGAACATGTTTTGAGCATGTAATTCAAATTACATGCATGCACACAAGTAATTCCAATTACTTATGCCATAAACCGGAAGAAAAAACACTACTTTTGAGGTTTCTCCACAATTAGTCTACGTTGTCAAAGGTTATTTTGTGTGATGGGGAATGAATCAAATGAAACAAGAAATGTATGTTTTGGTCTCTTCCTTTGATTTTAAATCTCTAATTTTCTTCGTCCCTATCTTTTGTTCCTCTCTCAATTGAAGTAATAGGAAGATACATAAGTTTATGATGTGATGTTTTGAACTTTTTATTTGATAGTTAAACTGAAATATATGTACCGAAAATGAATTGGTCTAAGTGGTAAGAGATTTGTGCTACTTATAGTCAAGGATTTGATTCCTATTTTATGTCTAGGGAAGAAATCTGGTTGGGGGGAGGTTAGTCATTGGCGGTGAAAACTTTGTAGCAATGTTATGGTAACAACAAAAAATGAGATATGTGTCCTCTAAGACTTGAGTCGTTCATCTAAAGATTAGTCATTGGCGGTGAAAACTTCATAGCAATATTATGGTAACAATAAAAAATGAAATATGTGTCCTTTAAAGCTTGAGTCGTACACCTAAAGATTAGTCATTGGCGGTGAAAACTTCGTAGCAATATTATGGTAACAATAAAAAATAAAATATGTGGAAACTTCGTAACAATATTATGGTAACAATAAAAAATGAAATATGTGTCCTCTAAAGCTTGAGTCGTCCACCTAAAGATGACGAACCGTGTCTCACCCACATAGCCAATTGTTCACCTATGTCATATTACGATTGTGAGTAATATATGATGGTATGAATAGACCAATGTTACAAATGTATATAGAGTTGTTTTCCCTTGGCAAGAGACATAAACGTCTCTAGGAATTAGGAAGAAAAATGGTCTATAGTTCATAATTTTATGATCCAAATTCTGCCAAATTTATTTTTAAATCATTTTTTTTCCTTTAGTACACGAGAGTTTTTATTTGTAAAACATTGATCAATACACTTAAAGTTGATATGCAATTCACTTCAAGACCTTCAAAATATCCGGAAGGGGATTCTCATGTGTCTATGTATGTTGCATTCAGTTTGCATAAACTATCGGGGTTGAATCGAATCCAAAACTTAGTGTTTCCACGTCCCCTTTAATTTCGAATAATTTCCACATCTTCATTCTCAAAACACAAGATGCAACAAAAAATGGAATAAACGCAATGGATGAACCCTGTAATAAGAGAGCATAGCATTGCAAAAATGGCAGCGAGAATATCTGCTCATAATCATGAAAAAATGAACGTCAAATCGCATAACAATAGTGGCACCAATGGCAAGGAAGTCGGCAATGAATTCCAATGGATGTCATAGGGTTTTGCTTCATTGTTAAATCTCATAGGGTTCATTTTTAGTCATGAGATAGAACCATTTTGAGTTTTTTTTCCGTCAAACCTCAAGCTAATATGGATTAAAGATGTCAAATATGGAGTAAGCAATTGTTTTAAAAAAATCAAACAATTTGAATTAGGGATGTCGGTGAAAGGAAAAGTATTCCTCCACTTCCCATTTTCACCATCTATATTACTACTCCCACTCTTCGTCCTTGTTTCCCGTCTTAGGGTTCTCCCCATCCCTTCATGTCCCTATATATTCTCACAAGGACTCCTTAGTTGATAAATGTAGCAAATAGCTAACTAAAAGTTATAGTATATAGAGAATAAATATCATAAATTTAGTCCACAAGTCGTCCTAACTTAATTGACAAAATGTCAAAATGGTTTTACGTGAATGTCATGACCAAGGTTTGAACATCGACCCCTCTATTTGTGTGTGTCAGTTTCAATGGTTATCAAATATAATGTTCTGTATAATTTTCTAGAATATCATACGAACATTAACACCTGACAGTTGATACTGGAAAATTAAAATAACATAGTTGAAACTATTACAGGGAATTGAAATCCTTGCCTTAAACATAATATCAAGGTATAGTTTCTAGGGTATAGATGAGTAACACATTCATCAGTTTGCAAAGTTAAATCTAAAAATTTAGTCTTGAAATCTACTCTTTAAGATGTCAATCTTTAAGTCCGTAACAGCTTTTACCTGTCTAAAAATAAAATGAACGGGGTGAAATCTACTGTCTCGGGAGATTCCTCCTACTAAAACCTTAAGTGGCCTATAATCATGCTGGAAAATTCTAACTTGCACACAACCCCAAATCAATTTTATTTGGACACACACTCATAAATTGAAAAACTTAAAAGATAAAAGATTTAAATGATGTGACTAAATAACTTTACTTTTAATTTTTTACATTTATGTGTGTGCCCAAATAAATTTGATTTGGGTTTGTGCCCAAACAAGAATTGTTTAATCATGTTTTTCCTAACACGTATATAAACTATCAAAAAAAATCATAAATAAATCGTAAATTTATGTTAATAAGATTTTTTTTTTGTTACTCGGTCATTTTTTAACTTTATTAAAATAATACATATTGTACCCAAAAAAATAATATTATATATATATATATATATATATATATATATATATATTTTTTTATATATATATTAAC